>Ga0164313_10002421_pt1 | contig 16763 bp, 15 predicted proteins | sample GuaBasSedimGuay4_FD_113735 | JGI IMG/M metagenome (GOLD analysis project Ga0164313, IMG submission 113735) | Subseafloor sediment microbial communities from Guaymas Basin, Gulf of California, Mexico - Guay4, Core 4569-4, 0-3 cm | ecosystem: Environmental > Aquatic > Marine > Hydrothermal vents...
CCAGGTAGCATCATTAGCAGTAGCAATAGCCCCCTTGCCATCTCCATCTTCTGCTTTAGAGCTCCCTTCTCCCCATTCAGTGGTTAACATGTGAACATTGATGCTTGTGCTGCCAGGTTTTACTTTAGTAGGATGCAAAACTAAAATGGCACTATCCACTGTGACATCCTCCGGTACTGACTCAGCAAGGTCAAACATCACCAGTGCACGTTTTACTACACCATCTTTGGTAGTACCTGCAAAGAAGTATTCACCAATGCCATTGCTCAATGCAAGATCTTTAAAAATGGTATTATCAATGGAGGCTCCAACTTCCACCTCAACGGTCTGTGATAGTAGGGTGATTCCAGGAAGTATGGTTAGGATCAAAATAAAGTAGAGATTTTTCATATCCTTTTTTTACTATAACAAGCAGGAGCAAAAGATTGTTTGCTAAAAAAATTACAATTGCAGCTCAAAATCGGGGTATAGTGCAGTCCGGTTAGCGCACCTGCTTTGGGAGCAGGACTTCTTTTAAATTTTGGAGAGAGTCCTTTCTTTTCACCCTCGCCATGTCAACTTAAATGAATAATCGACAGAGTTCTTGGTGGACATTACAAATTGTGATAATTAATGGCTTATGCAATCTCTTGACTGAAATCAGGCTGATTTATCAAATTTAACACCCTTGACATTGTTACAAAAATACAAATCAATATCCTTGACTTTGATACAGTATATACATATATTTACCTTGACTATGATACAATTATAATTTAAAGAACGAATATGACATTTAAAAGAAATGCTTCACGAAAACTGGAAGCATGGAAAAATAGTTCAAATCGCAAGCCCCTCATAATTAGAGGGGCCAGACAAGTTGGAAAAACCACCCTGGTTAAGGAGTTTGCCAAGTCATATAAATATACTATCCTGCTGAATCTGGAGAAATCATCAGATGTAGACTTCTTTAATAAATATAATCAGGCAAAGACCCTATTAGAATCCCTTTTATTAACCAATAACATTTCCATAGATTCTATTGGTGAAACGTTGTTGTTTATTGATGAAGTCCAGGAATCACCCATGGCCATTCAAATGCTCCGTTACTTTTACGAGGAATTTCCTGAATTGCATGTGATAGCAGCCGGATCTCTGTTAGAGTTTGCCATGAAAAAAGTGAAAAGCTTCCCAGTGGGGAGGGTTGAGTATTTATATTTGCATCCATTTGATTTTAGGGAATATCTGGAAGCAATAGATCATCATGCGGCATTGAACCAGATTGACAAAATTCCTTATGATTCATTTGCACATAAAACTCTGCTTGATCTTTTTAATCAATATGCAATTATTGGTGGTATGCCAGAAGTTATTAATAACTTCATTGAAAAGGAAAGCCATACAGAACTACCCAATGTCTATGAGAGCATTTGGGGTACATACAGAAATGATGTGGAAAAATATGCAGCAAACGAAACGGAGCGGAAAGTCATTAAGCACATCATGTCCACGGCACACCTGTATGTTGACCAGCGTATTAAGTTTCAAAACTTTGGACAATCCAATTACAGGTCTCGAGAAGTTGGTGAAGCCTTCAGAAACTTGAATGATGCAAAAATTATTCGACTAATCTACCCCACAACTGATGTAGAAATTCCGGTAAAACCAGACTTGAGAAAGTCACCTCGTCTACAATTCTTAGATACCGGACTAATAAATAATGAATTGGGTATCCAGGCAGAAATGCTGGCCTTTGCTGATTTAAGTAAATCTCATAAGGGAGCTATTATTCCTCATTTGATTACGCAGGAGTTGATTTCACTGGAAACCTCTACTAATAAAATACCACATTTTTGGATCCGGGATAAAAAGCAATCATCATCAGAAGTGGATCTTGTATATACACATCAGGACAAAGTGATTCCTATTGAAATAAAATCAGGTAAAGATGGGACATTAAGATCGCTGCATCAGTTTATTGATCACACAAATCATCCCTATGCAGTACGAATGTATGCTGGAGAATATAATGTAACTGAAACCAAAACACCCGGAGGGACACCTTATCTGCTCATGAATTTGCCATATTTTCTTGGCACAAAAATCCCCGACTATATCCAGTTTTTCGTAAATAATTACTAAAACTGTTACAAAACGTACTAATTGATAAAGCTGCGATGCAGATGGAGGTAAATATATATTTTCTCTGCATTTATTTCGAATGTTAGTGCTCTTTTTATCTATTCAGGAACAGGAACAGATGTACCATATTCCTTATTTACATCATCATATATTTTCTTCAGTACGTTCTGATAATTTACACGACCGCCCCAAATATATTTTGAAAAGCCAATCCGTCTGCTTTGATCTGCAGGCATGTTTCCATAGGCAGAGGGTTGCGGCCAGATATCTTCATCAATGGCAGCCATTCTTGTGGTAATGTTCTCTTTGGTAACATTCCAGACCATGTAGCCAATGACAGAGGTCCGCCATATGTTTCCCGGACATCCTGGAGTACAACAGGCTGTGTGTCATAATCATTAAAAAAGTGATAACCTACCGCCATGCGAGGTTTTATTTCTGCCATTACTTTTCCGAACTGCGCAGGAGATGTATGCACCTGAGTACTTACATTTAGAGCGTTCTGCGCCGGGAACTTTTGCTTATCAATTAAAATTTTTGGAGATGCAAAACACTCATGGATTGCAAGATCAGAGTTTTTAGTATATTCCATCCCCCATTTGTTCGGGTAGGTATCAGAGCTAAATGCAAATTTCAGACCGTTCCATTCTAAAGTGTAGCTAACGGAACCATCCAGGGCATGAATGGCAGGAAACGATCTTATGGTCACCCCATTTTCCTGGTAGACAATTTCATTCACTTTTGTGTAGTCAAAATCTGTAACTTCAAGAGCCAATCCCCGTGTATCTGTATTCCCTATTCTACCATCAACGTCCCAGGTATAGGTTTTTTGAAGGTGCTCTGCCATGTACTTTGTTCCGTATTTTTCTTCTGCACCACTGGGGCCCCAGATTTTCAAAGGCACCACCCTGTTTCCAACAACGCCACCAATCCATAAGGCGGCCAGGTCGCCAATATGATCGGAATGTAAATGACCGATAAATATCTTATCCAAATAATCATAGGGTATTTTCATTGCTGAAATTCTTTCAGCTGATCCTGATCCAATATCAAAAAGGAATTTATCATCATTCCCCAATTCAACCAGAAAACAGGTAGCTGCCTGTTTTGGGCGCGCATTAGGCATTCCTGTACCAAGGGCAACTACACGCATTTCATCAGGAGCAAGTTCTTCAGTTCCCGGATAATATACATCCCTGAGATCCTCACCTTTTGGTGGTGATGAGTTTCCTGTAAATGCAAGGGTTAAAACCAGGAGAATGGCTACTCCAAAACCTGCTGTAAATACCAGAAGTGTTTTTTTCATCTTTATTGGCTTAAATGTTAATTTCTTGGTGTAGTTGTAAGTTGCAAAAACCTAACAATTCTTTAACATATTTGTTTACATGGAAGTATTGTAAATGTGAATTGTTACTTTTAACTATCTATGTAATTCTCTATGGGAAAAAGAGGAATCCTTTGGTTATTAGTATTGATAATTACTACAAGTCTGGAGCTTAAGGCCGACTTTATCAGCCTGATCAGGGCTGACCAGTGTGAAACTATTACCGAAGTATATATAGACGAAGACCAGATACGTGTAAGCTTCGAAATAGGTGAGAAGGATTATATCCATTTTCTGCCCCTGATACCAGAGGAATACATCGAGAACGGGCGGAATAGTCAGAACAAAGTGGAATATCTAAAGCACTTTTTCAGTGAAACTTTTATAGTTACAGTAAACGGAAAGCGCCTGAGCGGGGACCTGTTGCAGCTAAAGAGGATTCCCAGAAACTACAGGGCTTCTCTTTATACGGGACAGGTGGACACTGCCAGCCTGACCATTAGCCCCAGGGTGATATTCGCAGAAATCATTTACAAAACAGAGAAACCAGAGCGTGTGTCCATCACACCTCCCCTAACTGAAGACTTCGGTGGTACACTGGCGAATATAGGTTTTGTTACCTATCACAAAGGATTGCCGGTGAATGATCTTCGTTACCTGTCTAAAGAAGAAGTGGTTCATCTCGATTGGAGCGATCCCTGGTATTCAAAGTTTGAAAACGGGAATATCGCAAGACATCATAAGAATTCATTAATGTCCTTTTTATATGTGGATCCCTACGAAATAAGACATGAGATGCTTGTTCGACTCAAGGACCTGGAGGACTGGATCGATCTGGGTTATCAAATTGACGATGATATAAGCGCTGCTGAACTGGATAGTGTAAAAAAGATTGTTGCCGATTTTCTGATCACCAAGAATAAATTATCAGCCGATGGGATTGCCATCCCCCCCATACTGGATAAGGTGCATTTTGTGGAAGTAAAACTATCTGGTATCCAGATTCTGGAAAAGCCCAAAGACCTTCCTTTTTCATCGGCTATTATCGGGGTGATCCTGGTTTATCCCCACGAGAGTATGCCAGGAAGGGTTACCATTGATTGGGATATGTGGAGCGAGAATTTAGAAAAAGTCCCATGCCTTATGACCGATCCAGCTGGCCCCATGCCCTATGATCTGGTACCAGGCGATACCACACTGGTATGGGTTAATTATCTAAAGAACTATGAGTTGCCCACTGTGAGCAAGGTAAATATAACACAGGCATCGGTCAGTTATCCCCTGTTTACCATCATACTACTTCTGGCTTTGGCCTGGCTTGTTATTCACACCCTCAGACGAAGAAAGTCATGGAATTGGAAAAGAATTGCCGGGGCGATAGCGCTGCTTATTGTGGCCATTCTTATGCTGCCATTCTGGGTAAACACAAGAATTCCATTTGTCCAGAAAAAGTCTTTTTCAAAACCGGAGGCAAGTACGCTGGTAGCAGAGTTACTACATAATACCTACCGTTCTTTTGATTTCAGGGATGAGAGCCTGGTGTATGATAAGCTGGAATTGTGTAACTACGGTGAGCTGCTTTCCGAGATCTATATACAGACCAGGCAAAGTATGGTACTCGAGAACCAGGGAGGCATACAGTTAAAATTGAAGTCTGTGGATATGCTTGATGTGCATGAAATCAAGCAAAGAGATCTGGAGAAGGATGCACTTGCATTTGAATGCGAATGGGTAGTGGAAGGCGATGTGGGTCACTGGGGTCATATTCACAAACGGATTAATCAGTACCAGGCCATTATGAAAGTTAAACCTGTTGACGGTTCCTGGAAAATGTATGGACTTGAAATCATTGAAGAAACCAGAAAATTGTGAGTCTTTGATACAAGTAACTAACTTAAAGTTTCAATACCCCCGCTCTACATTTGAGCTCCATATTCCTGAACTGCAGATTGGGGATGGAGAGAAAGTGGCGGTAATCGGACCCAGTGGTTCAGGGAAAACAACCCTGCTTAATATCCTGTCCGGGATTATTGTGGCAGAAACCGGCCAGGTCGAATTCAATGGTCAGCAGATAAATACCATGAGCGATAGCGAGCTCAGGAACCTTCGGGTCAAGCAGATCGGCTTTGTATTCCAGGACTTCAAGTTGCTGGAATATTTAAACGTTTATGACAATATTCTCCTGCCGTACCGCATCAACAGCAGCATGCCTGGAGTTTCAGGCAGGGGCAGTAAAGCAAGGGAACTTTGTGAGCACCTGGGCGTAGGAGATAAGCTTTCCAAATACCCCAAACACCTTTCCCACGGAGAGAAACAACGCATCGCAATTTCAAGGGCTCTGATCAATGACCCTCCGCTGGTGCTGGCCGATGAGCCCACCGGGAACCTGGATCCGGATAATAAAGCGCTTATACTTGAGATCCTGTTTAAAATGTCAGATGCCAACAACAGTACCCTGATCACTGTAACCCACGATCATGAGTTGCTGGACGGATTTGACCGGATCATTGATTTTGCTGATTTTCAAAAGCGTGCAGCCTTATGAAAGACAGCATCTACCTGGCCTATCGCTATCTGACCTACAACAGGGTGCGCTCCCTGGTCCTAACCTTCTCGGTGGCCATTATCATCTTCCTGCCTGTGGGGCTGAAACGGCTTATTTCAGAGAGCGAGGATCAAATGTTGTCCAGGGCCAATAGCACACCCCTGATTGCCGGTAAAAAAGGGAGCCCCACCGACCTGGTCATCAATACCCTCTATTTCCAACAGGAGAAGATCGAGACGCTGACCATGGATTATGCTGCGATCCTGGATGAGACCGGATTTGGGTATTCAATCCCTGTAATGAGCAGTTATTCTGCCCGCGGATTTCCCATTGTGGGAACCTCGCTGGATTATTTCGATTTCCGGAACCTCAGTCCCGAGTCAGGACGGCTGTTTGGTGTTGTGGGTGAATGTGTGATAGGTTTCAATGTGGCCAGGCGCCTGGATCTGCAAGCCGGTGACAGCCTGATTTCAAGTCCGGAGAGTTTCTTTGATTTTGCAGGTGTATATCCGCTTAAGATGGATATAGTAGGAGTTTTGGACCACTCCAATACGCCCGATGATGATGCAATTTTTGTGGATGTTAAAACCACCTGGATTATCATGGGATTGGGACACGGACACCAGGACCTTGTGCAGGTATACGATCCGACCATAGTGCTTGAACGCAGCGACAGTACTGTTACTGCCGGAGCAAAGCTGTTTATGTATAACCAGATCGACCCGGAAAACCTTGATGAATTTCATTTTCATGGAGATATCAATTCTTATCCCATCACCTCCATTATTTTCATACCAGAGAACCAGAAAGCCAGCGCCCTGTTGCGGGGTCGTATTGAATCGGGTGAGATTGACAACCAGCTGGTTGTGCCTACTCTTGTAGTTGATAACCTCCTTCAAAGTATTTTCAGAATCAAACAGATTTTTAATTCCGTATTTGTCATCGTAGGACTGGCAGTCTCCCTTATTTTCGGCCTGGTCATTGCCCTGTCATTGCGTTTGCGAAAAGACGAACTTTATACCATGTTCACCATCGGATCTGGGAAGAGAAAAATTGCCCAGATTATTGGTATGGAACTGCTCCTGCTGGTAGTCATCAGCGCCCTTATTTCCGGAATTATGTATTTCATCACCGGGTTCTTCATTGATGAATTTATTAACGCATTCATTATCTAAAAGCTTATGAAACAGATCTTTGCCCTATTTGTCATTCTATTGACAGCCAGCTCGTGTGGCAACAGTGTTTATAAGGAACAATCAGGCACTGAGCACCCTGCTCAAATTACTCTTGCTGTAAGCAATTACCCCCTCTTGTATTTTACCCAAGAGATTGCAGGGGATGAATTTGTGGTTATATTCCCGGTACCGGGCGATATTGATCCGGCATTTTTTGAACCCACGGGTGAGCAAGTAAGCAGCTATCAATCGGCTGAAATTATTTTCATAAACGGAGCCGGGTATGAAAGCTGGATTGATAAGGTATCACTCCCCCGGAGGAAGATTGTGAATACCACAGCAAAGGTAAGTGATCAATACATCCGGGAGAAAGGAATGAGCCACAGTCATGGACCTGACGGGGAACACGACCATGCAGAGACTGCTTTTACTACCTGGCTGGATCAATCCATTGCACTTGAGCAGGCAAAGCTTATATATGAAACTTTAAAAGAATCCTACCCGGAGAGCAGCGAGCTATTCGAGGCTAATTTCAAAGCACTGGAAGTAGAATTAACAGCGCTTGATACTCAGATGGAAAAAGCTTTCTCTTCGTGGGCTGATGCATCTGTCAGTGCCTCCCATCCGGTCTACCAGTATCTCGGCGCAAGATATGGGCTACACATTTATTCAGAGCACTGGGAACCTGGACAGAAGGTTGAAGCTGAGGATGTAAAAACGTTTATAGAATCCCTGCATCACAATGAATCACAATTGATGCTGTGGGAGGGAGAACCTCATCCGGAAACCAGGAAACTCCTGGAAGAAGCGGATGTTAAAGTTGTCGTGTTTCTGCCCTGTGGAAACAGGCCGGCAGAGGGAGATTACCTCACCACGATGAAGCAGAACCTGGCAAAGCTGGACTAGCGTAAGAAAAATCAAGAGCCCAATAAACTCAGAATGCCATTCTGGCCTTGGCTTCCAAAATGAACCTGCTTGCCTGTGCATTGTCTTCTGTCGAGTTTCTACCCCGGTCCAAATAAAAGTTTACCTGATAACGCCATTTTAGATCCCTGTTATAACCCAGGGTCAATCCAAGCCGGAAGGTACTGGCAAAGCTTTCATCGAGGGTCTCACCATGAGGGACAAAAGCCTCAGCAGAAAGATCTGTAAAGTAGGTGTGATCGGTGATGTTTAAATTGTTCAGGGGGATGCGCGCCTTGAGCCTGACCCGGGAGCGCAATTCAATTGTATCCCTTCCAAAACCTTCCTTCCATTGAAAACGCTGCTCGAAGCGGTAAAAAAGATCAAATCTGACCCTTCCAATATCGGGCCAGTGCAATTGCAGGCCCTCCCAGGGCCTAATTTCAAGTATGTTTGCCGATTCCTCATAACGGGTATAGCGAAAATCGACAGCTAAATGAATGTCAACAATACTTCCCATACCCAATATGGCCCGGGGACGTTCCAGGAAAAGCATATTAAAATCTTCCTCAAATGAGGACCTGATACTTACATCATTCCTTAACCAGAATCCGACCTTTTTGATATATTTTTCGTTGGTAAAGGAGGTCCATTGTTCGAAATGCGCACCATCCTGTGCCCTCAAAGGACTGCCGAAGAGCCCCATTGAAGAGAAGCATATAATCAGGATAATACTTTTTGTGATAGACGATGCCCTCATATATCAGTGTTTCATTGATGCAATATGATTGAATCAAAAGTAATAATCCTATGTTGAAAATTAAAATATGATGTCAGGGAGCAGAGTGCACACCATGTAATTTAGTGAGTTACATGAGCTGGCAAAGGTGATGAAGAAATAAATGGAATTAATAAAATTATTGCTACATTTGCACCTCGAAAATCACTTCTGGTGAAGAAATTGATCGGGGTATAGCGCAGTCCGGTTAGCGCACCTGCTTTGGGAGCAGGGGGTCGGGAGTTCGAATCTCTCTACCCCGACACTTGTAAATGAAGGAGTTAGACCATGTCTGGCTCCTTTTGTTTTTTACACTGGTGAAGCAGGGGTGAAACAATCCTACTTTTTCGCTATACAGCCTGGCGCAACCTTTTTCTCAGAATTTTCGTTAGATTAGAAATGCCATCAACCCCAACAGTGGATGAGGTTATCCAGTATGACATTCTGCTAAAGAGCATATCCTGTATGAGATTTGTTGGGTTTGGTGTCCTAAAGTACCTAAAATCAATATTAATAATAAATGTATGAATTGTGACAAAGAATTAATCATGACACACTCAAAATCCAAAGCTCAATGGTGGGCAATTTTGGCAATTTTCAGTATGGTTCTCGCTTTTTCGAGTTGTGAGAAAGATTGCGATTGCCCTGAAGATGAACCAGAAGAGTATCCATTTTTAAAAGTAGTGAATCAACTCAATGATTCTTGGCGGTCAATTACAGGAGTTTCACTTATTGGTTATGAGTTTAATAATCTCAATATTGAACCCTATGGGGATTCACAAACTTTCGTTCTTGATGAAGGCTTGTCAGGTGGATATGAAGATATAAATGTAACAGTCAGATATATTAGATATTCAGGTGTAGGTGCATCTGCCAGCATAAAGGTGAATTTCAATAAGGGAGAAACTACAACAATTACATTGACAGGATGTTCTGGTGCAGAAGGGTGTCCAGGGATTTATCTTGAATAATATCCAGAGTCTGCGAATATCATTTCAATGCCAGATACAAAAAATGGAATAATGACCGCAAGGTAGAATCTATTTACAGTATCATTATTTGATAAAATATAAAACCTGCCATCACTGACCTCCAAACCCTTAACGCATCATGTAAACGTTACCTTCGACATAGAAGGGAAATGACAATCAGATGATGACAGGTATGGATTTATAATGTATAGAATATCCATCTATCTAATCCACTAAGGACAGTAGATAGATGGACGAGAATAAAATCAGCTCACAAACCAATGGTCAGAATCCGATTTTAGGGCGTTCTGAAGACCTTTCACAAACCTCTGGCTACCAACTCCTCTTTCCAGATACGAGTCGATATATGAGCTTTTATTTGCTCCTGTGAATAGGTTATACAACCGCCAGAGATTAATCAACCCATCCTCACTCCTGCAAAAGGATTCATCAGCATAATAATCCTTTGTCACAGTGGATATTTGAGAATCCATCAATGGCATGGCGGGTATCTCCTTCTTTACCTTTTGAGGCATGAAATGATACATCCGGGACCGACCTACGAGCTGAGCAAACTGCTGTTCAGTTATAGCCTCCTGGGTCATCTCATTATATACTCTAACATCCTCATCAGGATCATAGTTTCCGAAAAGTTTGAAAGCCTCGTTGACAATCTCAGAAACACTTCTCACCTTCAACTCTCCAATGAATCCGTCGGAAGAAATGCAGAGGTTGGTACATACCATATTCTTGAAACCAACGAAGACCTTGAACCGTTCTTCAGACTTTTTCCTGTACAGGTTGCTTTCACTGTATGATCTTACACCGCCAATAGTCAGGCTGAGATCATTTCCTCCTGCTGTATCACGGATCGAAGGAATCTCAATCAGGAACGCCATCCGTTCATAATAGAGGGTCTTCTCATTCTCAAAAAGTAGTTTGGCTGGTTTACCCATTGCTGAAGGGATCCGACCTCTAACGGGGTGAGAAACACGTACAATAGGATTAGAGATTGTCTCCCGGTCAAAAGCCATCTCAGCAGCATTATAAACTGCTTCAATAAAATGAGAATGGGAGATAGTAGATTCATTATCCTTAGCAAAAGAGGGTATGATACACGATCCCCTCAATTCTCCAATACTGATCGGAGTGGTGTTAGCCTGGATAAACTGATTATCGGTTTTTGATTCTTGAACATCTTCTTCGATTGTCGAAGGCACTGGCATTATTGTCATTGTTTCCATTACAGTAAATATTTAGGGTGTTAGATTAAGGGAGTCTACTCTTTCAATAGCTTTCTTCTCTGTAATACATAGAGGTTCTATCTCCTTCCGGTATTCCGGGTACTTCAATAGAATCTCACGCAAAGTCTCAATAGTTTGAGCTTCCTTAATCTCTTTCTTGATTGCTTCCAGATCGACACCAGCACCACACCACTTAAGAATACGCTTTCCTGTACCGTGAGAAATGATGAAAGGAGGCTTATCCATAAAGAGACCAGTTCGATCCTTTGATGCACTGGCATTGTGTTTAATATCCAGATCAAGCATTATGGTAAACTCATAGTCCATTCCTTCTCTGGTCACACCTTTAAGTCCAACCTTCTCCGGTACATACTTGCCATTCTTCTCAGAGAGTACATAGTCCTGTTTGGACCGGATTGTAGCTATCACATGGCAGGAGGATTGAAGGATTTTCTGCACGAAGGCATTATGACGGGGAGTCAGGCGGTTCCAGTTGGTAAATGAATTACCAGTCATATTTCCATGCGTTTCAAGAATACCTCCCGTGCCATCCCATTCATGGGAAATACTATCAAGAATAATGACATTCATTCCTGCCTTTTCGCAAGTGTCTAAGGCTTCTATATACCTCTCAGGAGTAAATGGTTTGGTGAGCCTTAAAACCTTGTACTTGCCCAAATGAGCATATAGGTCAGCACTACCGTTCTCGGTGTCGATTATTACTACTTTCTTGAGATCATTTGTCAGTCCACCTGCAAGGAGCAATGAACTGTAAGTCTTGCCTGATCCGCTTGGACCCTGCAATCCGAGCTTGATCTTAGCTCGTTTTCTTTCGGCTTGTCTAATTTCCATTTCTATAGATATTTTAATGAATAAAAAAGGGGAGCCGTGAAGCTCCCCTGAATGAATTGGTTTAATTGGTGACTAAGAATTGATAAGGTCCACAAGAGTTTGAGGTTCCTTCTCGACAACCTGCGTTTCTGATGGTACTGTTTCTCCCTCCGGAAAGTATTGCCATCGGTGTTCAAGCGTAATAACCTCTCCGGTGTCTTTGATAGTGTACTCATAGGATTCGCAGGCAACCTTTTGGATTGTACCGGGTATTTCGGAACCAATCATGGATTTAGCCACTTCCTCAGTGAATGTAGAGGTGATAGACGTACTCTTCGCCGTGGCGTAATAATTTCCTGTCTCTTTACTCTTTACAAGCTGTAATCCATCCTGTAGGATCAGAGCAAAGAACTGTTCTCCATCAGAATTAACTCTTGGAGCAACTTCAATAATCTTTAACATGATACATAAGTTTTAATGAATATTATTTTCGAGCCGGGACTGTTGCCCAACTCCAAGATTTAGTGGGGGTTATATTGAAGATGATCGCCTCTCACGTTGAAAAACTAATTCTGATACTTAAAGAGGGGGGACTTAACGGAGTGCAGATTGTCTCACTAATTTAAATTGGGACTCCTAAAAATTTCCCGAAAAAATATCCATCTATCTAATTGCACTAAGAGTATTAGATGGATAGATATATTAGATGAAACAGCTCTCTACTTGCCGCAATCGAAGCTATAATGGCTCTCAAACGGATTCAGGGATAGGTATTCTGTTGATCTGCTTTGTTTACCTCTGACAGCATTAGGGAAGTTGCCAGAATAACTTCAGACTTGTAAGAAAGCAAGAAGTGCTTTCCATCCCACATACCTGAAACGGTCAACTACTGTTAAGTGGATAGAGAGGGATTGTCAGGAGGAAAGTATATCAACGTCGAAAAAAAAGGGAAATATAAATATCACTATACCGTTCTAATAGAAACTCTAAAACCCGACAGAAATGAGAAAACTAGTATTTGTCTTTATCCTAAGTTTTGCATCCCAACTCGTTATTTCAGGACAAAATTTCTATTCTCAAATAGAACTATACCAGGGGTTTTCCTCTTTTATTCCCAATCACGGGTCTTTTAAACCTAAATATGCCTATCAATATGGCGTTACGACAGGGATAAACATTTCAAAGCATCTTGACGCAAATGTTGGAATTGTCTACCAAAATGCCGGAGCAGCAGAATATATATGGGAAGTAAATTCAACAGGTGAAAATAGCCCTGACGTACGACAAACTTTTAATACGACATTTCTCAAAATTCCCGTAGATATAAATTTGAAATTTGGAAAGCAAAATACATTCTCGATAGGTCTCGGTGCATATTACAGTTTCAATTTGACTGCATCCTATGGGACTGATTCTCCAAATGGTACTATCTATCGTCTCATTTATCTGGAAGAACTAGGGCAGAATGACTATGGTGTAAGATTCAAACCAAGCATTTTACTTCCACTTAACGAAAGATTCCTTCTTCAATTACGACTCTTAGGGGAATTTGGATTAAATGTCATTTGGAATGATGTAGTAAACTATAATGCAAGTGCTTTTGTGGCTTTGAGATTCGCATATTAGCATTTTGTTTAGACAAACTTGATTTAATGGCAATTATAGTAATCTATCCAGAGAAAGGGCGGGGGGGGCTGAGAAAAGGAATCTTGTTTTCACAGAGATTGGGACTCCTAATTTTCTAAATTCCAGAAAAAAATCACACATAATAGAAAATGTTATTACTAACGCTGAATATTAGATATTCTCTATATCCCTTAGCCTGTAAGGGGTTAGTAAGGTATTTCACCGGAGTTATTATAAGTCGATTTTTGGATACTCATGATGCTCCTGGACAAACACGACACATCAAACCTATGAGAATAAAGGACTCGGCGATTAGAAATAAAACCTTACTAAGATCAAAGCATTGGTATGAATAGTCGTTTCTTTCGACGTGAAATATGCTCTTAGTTGGACTTCTGCACCAAAACTAAAGTTTTCGATAGGGAAATATTCACCGCCAACTGTAGGAGCAACAGTTGTTACTCCATCAATAGCGTAACCACCCCTAATTCCAACATACGTATGGTATTTGGGTATGCTAAATTTCCTAAAAGCCCCAACACCTAATGAGATTTGACTTTGGATGGACGAGATTGAAAACCCTAAATATGGTTCAATCCTGTATCGCTTATTTATGTCGATAGGTACCTGAATGGTTTGTGAAGCATCAGGATAGACGAAATATTCTGTATCAGTTAGATTAAAAAGTGCCACACCTAATCCGATTTTAAACTCATTCTTCCTGCTGTCTTGACTGAATGAAGTTGCAGATATTGAGCCAATTAGCAATAGTAGATATGCAATCCTTTTTTGGGGCGTTGTCATGAAGGTTTAGAATTTATTAGAAAGTAATCGTCAATGAATTAAACGGTAAATAGGGTTGAATTATTTCATTTAAAACACCGCTGGACCTCTCTCTCCGACAAGGAAAGGAGATTTCGGATTCAATAAAAGCTGTCTAAAAAGGGCAGTGGGGGGTGTTTTTGAGAATTGAGATCTTACTTTCTCACCCCAAGGGACTCCTGAATACTTCCCAAAAATCTGATTTACTGTAACTTTTATCTGATTATGTTCGTTAGTTGATTTAACTTAACTGATTAATATGGATATGAATAAGATAAGTGCAATTATCGTGTTATTAGTCGCTCTAACAGCACTTCAAGGACAGGACCTTATAATGGGGGCAAACAATAAAATGGTTTGGGGTAGGGAAAACACAAATGAGGTAATACTTAATCTAGATTTCAAAGCAAAAGTCAAACCCATTTCTTTACTCATCGGATACGATAATCCGAATGGAATAAAATTCAGGATATCCTATGAAGATCTAAATATAGCAGTTGATTTACGCTATATATTATCAATGAAAAGTGGAATGGACGAATGGGGTGATCGTGATGAGGGTTACTTTATTCAAGCTGCCACTCATGATTTTGACAATGACAAGAATCCGGAAATTATTATCGTATTTGGTGATGGTTTAACTGATATGTCAGTGAATGTAGTCAAGTATCATCCTCCAACAAATCCGGATGATGCTATTAGGAGGGAGAATTGGACTATTGTTGGTAATTTTAGTGGTCAGGACAAGATTTTTGTCGATAGTCAGGTGATTAAAATACCCATTGGCTCACAGGGGCTTTTTGAGGAGTTCACATGGATTAATAGCAAGTTCGTTAAGACAAATTAAAATGAGCATATTTTTATCCAAATTCACTTAGATATTTGGATTTATATAACAATCAAACTTGTAAAAGAGGACCTTATTTGAAAATAATAGAATATCAAATTAATTATCAAAAGAATGGCAATACGAGATCCTGAAAAAACTGCAAGAAATAAAATTGATAGACAACTCACCTATGAATTGAGACAGATGCTTCCAGATGTATTAGCCTGTACCGGTTTTGCATCAGAACATTCTCTTCACGGGAAAATTGGTGGCAAATTCGCTCATTATATAGATATTCAAAACGCTGTAATCCACTCACAAGATCATTTTATAAGCCTTTGGTTACAAGGATATAAGAAGCAGATTGAAATTGGTATGGGGAGGGGTAATGAGTACGAGACTTATGAATTACTTCGCAGCTATGAGGTTTTTAAAGATTATCTTTTTCTTTTTCTCGAAAGAGTATACATAAGAAATTATGAAGCTCTGTCAAAGAAGAAGCCAACAATAGAAGAAGCCGAGATTTGGATTGGTCAGGAAAACGCAAACTATGGATTATTGGTATCTCTAAGATTTGTAAGAGGAAAGTGGGAAAATGACAAAAGCGAAATAAGACGACTTAAGCCAAAGTATTGGAGCATCGGTCACGTTATTGAAACTGGGTTGTTGGTGCCTAATATTGATAAGCGCATGAGATTTGAAACAATCGAAGATTATCTTGATTTCTTCAAATATGTAATTGTCCGCAATTCAGGTTCGCAATATGAAATGGAAATTGCAGAACATTACTCTGAATTTGTCCTCAGCTCTCCTGAGCCTTATGAGATTCCTTTACTTATTCCGGAATTTAGATACGATGGTTTAACTAGAAAACATATTTACAGGCTTGATTTCACTTTGATTGAACCTAGGAATCTTAATAAAATTGGGTTTGAATTATCTCCATGGTCATCGCATGGATATTTAAAGAAAATTGGAGAATTGAACCAAACACAGATTAATGAAATGGCAAGTGACAATTTTGAAAAGGAGATGAAAAAGCATAGGGACTACTTTAAAAAGCATGGGGTATTTGCTCTAATTTATACTGATTCAGATCTAACAGACACATATAGCATATTTCAGGATATGGTAAAATATATGTATTTAGAATCTTCAGGAGAACAAATGAAGTTTCATATTTTGGAAGATTTCTTTAACTGAGATATAGCTCTTCCCTTATCGGAATATGTCGATTATTAAAATGATGGATAACCAGATTCGATCAAACAAAAAGCATTAGACTCAATTAGTAAATTTTATTGATACTTTGTATACCCCATTGCCTGTCACAGCAAAGTCTGACGCCTATCAGGACTCTTTCAAGGAGAGTTCTGGTGTTTCCTGTTATTCCCGGACATCTACTTCAGGCGGTATACTGGACCAACCTTTGGCAAGGTAAAAAGGAAGCCAGCACTATTCTTCACCTTGTCGAAGATTTCCTCTGCCTTTTGTGAGGTAATCTATCCTCACCAGATTAAATCGTCGAGCATGAGAGGAGCATTGGTTTCCACTTCAGTACATTCATCAAATTAGGTGATTCTTTACACTTACC
>Ga0164313_10002422_pt1 | contig 16754 bp, 15 predicted proteins | sample GuaBasSedimGuay4_FD_113735 | JGI IMG/M metagenome (GOLD analysis project Ga0164313, IMG submission 113735) | Subseafloor sediment microbial communities from Guaymas Basin, Gulf of California, Mexico - Guay4, Core 4569-4, 0-3 cm | ecosystem: Environmental > Aquatic > Marine > Hydrothermal vents...
CCGCCGTATTGTTTGCCCTGGCCACCGCTGCCGCGGCCTGGAGTAATCTGGGAGGGATGTTCCTGTGGCTGGGCATGGGGTTGGGCCTTCTTTTGTTTTATCCCCCCACCAGCAGGCGTCAGTGGGGGGCTCTTGTGGTGGCCTTCGGCGCCGGAGCAATGCTGGTGTTGCCCTGGTTGCTGAAAGCGGCCGGCATCTGGGCCGTCGACCGTGTTCTTCCCGGCGGAGTCACCGGGGAAGCCCTGCGAGGAGAGACCACCTTTTCCATGTTTGCCTGGCCCTATACCATTCATACCTTTTTTTACGGTTACAGCCTCGGACCATCCCTGCGGGAACTCCATCAGCCCGACAGGATGGGGGTTCTCTTGAATTCCCTTCCACTGTTGCTGGCGGGAGCTATTCCCGTCGGGCTGGGCCTGGCCGGCGGACTTTTCCGGCTGGACCGCAAGCGCTCTTCCCTGCTGATTTGGATCATCGTTCCTGTCCTGGTGCTGACCTTTCTCGCCCTGCGGAATTTCAAACCCTGGAATCCCCGTTATGTGGCCATGGCCTTGCCCTGGGTTCTGGCCTTGGCGGCCTATGGATTGACCCGTCTGCCACGCCGGGTCGGTGTGGCGGCGACTCTGCTGTTGACATGTATGACCCTGTGGTCCCTGGGCGGTTATTATTGGAATGGACGGTACGCCAAGGCCGATGTGCGGGCCGCTGCGGCCTTCCTGGAAAATGACAATACCGCCGGAGATCCAATGATCGTTCCGGCGGTGGATTCGGTATTCCGGTATTATTATCAGGGGCCCGGCGCGGTGATCGATACCTATGGATTGCCGGTGATCCACAGCGTGGCCGATGCCGAAGAATTCTGTGATCGGGTTCTGAAAGATGAGCCGAGGGTAAGGTTGGTGCTGGCCCGGGAGTGGTATTTCGACCCGCAGGGGAGGCTGCCTGTCGCCATGTCCCGCCGGGGGCATTTACGCTTGGCAATGTCCGCCGCGGGAGTCCGGGTGTATGACTGGGAGCAAAAGGAAACAGTGATCAAGATCCATGGTGACTGACAACTTTTACAGCAGTGAGCAGGGGTTCGATGAATTCGTGCGGGATCACACCGAGGGTTACGTCGGGCAATCCTCCTTTTTGTTTTGCTTTGTCAAACGGATATTCGATCTGGGCGCTTCCCTTTTCGGCCTGATGTTGATCCTTCCCCTTCTGCCTTTCATTGTCCTGTTGATCAAGTTGGAAACACCGGGGCCCATATTTTTCAAACAGCTCCGCGTAGGTTTCCGCGGACGTATTTTTCACTGCTACAAGTTTCGCTCGATGGCCGTTGACGCGGAAAACCAGAAGGAACATATGCAGCACCTGAATGAGGCCACGGGTGCGGCCTTCAAAATCAAGGACGACCCCCGGATAACCGGGGTGGGTCGATTCCTGCGGCGGAGCAGCCTCGACGAATTCCCCCAACTGTTCAACGTGTTTATCGGGGACATGAGCATTGTCGGGCCCAGGCCCCAGATTCCCTCCGAAGTGGGGGACTACACTCCAGCCCATGCCCGACGGTTGCTGGTAAAACCGGGACTGACCTGTTTGTGGCAGGTATCGGGCAGAAGCCACCTGGATTTTCAGGAATGGATGGAACTGGATCAGGAATATGTCCGTCAGGCGGGTTTAAAGATGGACTTTCATGTCCTGACCCGCACCCTGCCCGCGGTCATCGAAAGAAAGGGCGCCTATTGAGTGTCCTGGGCATCGGTACCGATATCGTTTCGACCCGGCGCATGGCCGACCTGCTGCAGCGGCATGGGGCGCGTTTTTTGGAACGGTGTTTTCGGCCGGGTGATCTTGTCGTCAGCGGGAGGGGTGACATACCCGAACCCGGGCACGTGGCCGGACGCTGGGCGGCCAAAGAGGCATTCCTGAAGGCGCTCGGGGCCGATGTTCGGGGGATTCCCTATCGGGACATCGAAGTCCGGCGGTTAACCAAAGGACCGGTTAGCATCGCGCTTCACGGAAAGGCCCTGAGCGCGGTGAACCGGTTGGGCGGGCAACGGATCCATCTGACCATCAGCCATGAGCGTGATTATGCGGTTGCGACGGTTCTGGTCGAAGACTGAGGGTTTCCCAAAACTCTTGGACCCCGCCTCGGTGTGTGTTAAATTCCGGTGTCGGCAAGCGGGTCCGGCCAGGCTTGGACGGAGTGCTGGCGCCCTTGGTAGAACCCCTGGCTCGAGGTGGCCCTCCCGATCATGGAACTGGATTTCCTTCTCATTGACGTATTTACGGACAAGGCCTTTGGCGGAAGCCGGCTTTACCTGTTTCCCGATGCTTCCGGGGTGCCCGCCGAGTTGATGCAGAACCTGGCCATGGAACTTGGCGCCGGGGAGACTGCTTTTGTCGTCCCGGGATCCGACCCCGTATCCAATTCCAATTCCGGTTTGCGTGTTTTTACTCCCTCAGCCGAAATTCCTTTCGGCGGTCATTCGGTGCTGGGGGCGACTTTTGCCCTTGATCATCTGGAGCGCCGTGGCCGGGGGGAGAATTCGGATCCCTATGTCTGGGAACTGGAATCCGGCCATTACCAGGTGGTGACCACCGAGGAGGATGGCCGGCGGATCTACAGCCTTCGCCTGGACACCCCGGTTTTCATGGGCCAGTATTTTCACAGGGGCAAGGTGGCCCGAACCCTGGGGCTGCCCGAAGACGATATCGCGATAACGGGTCTGCCCTGTGAAGTCATCTCCACCGGGTTGCCCATTCATATTGTTCCTTTGGCATCCCTGGATGCAATGAGCCGGATCATTCTGCGTAACCGCGATGCCGATGCCATAGCCCGCGACCTGGGTTTCGGCGATCTCTTCGTGTTCACCTGTGAAACGGTCCAGGCCGAAGCGACCGTACACTGCCGCATGTTCGCTCCCTACTTCGGGATTCCCGAAGATGCCGCCAGCGGGGCCGCGACCGGAGCCCTGGTGGCGTACCTGGTCAAGCATCGCCTGGTCAAATTCAGCTCCAAGGTACGAATCATTAGCGAGCAGGGCCTCGAAATGGGGCGCCCCAGTCGAATCATTGCCGAAGCCGGGATTTCCGCAGGACAAGCCACAGACATCAGGGTCGGTGGTCAGTGTGTCCTGGTCGGGTCCGGCAGCATCAACATTTCCTGAGCCCGCATCCATTACCTGGGGGCCGAGTCGAAAGCGAGGATGGGTCCATGAATGTCCCAGCCGGTTTGTCCACTGAGATGTGTGATATGGTCATTCAGACACTCCGTCAGGTCGTCGGGCGCCATCTGCCCGACGAAATGATCATGGAACTCGATGCGAAGGACCAATTTCCAGACGAATTTATCCAGAAGCTGTTGTCTCCGGATGTTGGCCTTCACCTGGTATTCCTTCCGGAGGAAAATGGCGGACTCGGTGGGGGAGCGCGTGATATCTGCAGTGTCTGTGAAGAGATGGCTACGCTTGACCTGGGTGTGGCGACGGCGTTTCTGGCCATTTGTCTTGGCACCGATCCCATTCTCGTCGGTGGAACCCCTGAGCAGAAAAACCTTTGGCTCAATCGGATCGCTTCCGAGGGCCTGATCGTGGCCTACGGGGTGACCGAACCCGAAGCGGGCAGCGATGTGGCCGGGCTCAAGGCCACCGCCGACCGGATCCAGGATCCGGATGGGAACATCACCGGCTACAGATTGAATGGATCCAAGCAGTTCATCACCAATGGTGGCGTGGCCCAGATCTATACCATCCTGGCCAGGACACCCGATGGGCTCAGCTTTTTCGTGGTGGAACGAGGCACTGATGGTCTGTCCGTGGGTAAGCACGAAGACAAACACGGCATCCGGGCTTCCAATACCACCGGCGTTCTGCTCGAAGATGTAGACATCCCCGCTGAAAATCTCATTGGTCTGGTCGAAGGTCAGGGCCTTAAACAGGCCAACGCCGTTTTTGGATACACACGATTGATGGTCGGGGCGTTTGGCCTCGGCGGCGGCCAGGGTCCGTTGAATCGGGCGCTGGCCTACGGCAAGGCCCGTGAACAGTTCGGGGCTCCCCTGGTGGAGAAACAGGGTTACCTGCTGAAGCTGATCGTGGAAAACTGGATCGATCTGGCCGCCGGCCGCGCTCACATGGAAAAGATCGCCCTGCAGATCGACGGTGGTGAAAAGGACATGGGCACCGAGGGCTCCATCGCCAAGTACTGGAGCACCGAAGCCGGCAACCGTGCCGCGGATGCCTCGATCCAGGCTTTGGGTGGTTACGGCTATGCCCGGGAATACGTGGTGGAGAAAATGCGGCGGGACGTTCGCATCACCACCATCTACGAAGGTACCAGTGAAATTCAGCAGAGCATCATTGCCATGTACCGGTGGAAGGAGACAGTCCGCTCCAAAGGTGAACTGTACAACAACCTGGCTTTGCGGATGGACAAGCAGCACGAGGTGGAGCCTGCTGTGGGCGCGGCCATGTCCGCGGCCGCGGTCAGGGGCCTCAACGAGGTCGTGCAGTATATGCACGGGGCCCGGTTGACCAGGAACCAGATCGTGATGTTCACCCTCGCCGACATGATGACCGTCTGCGAAGTGTCGTGCGCTTTTGCCGAAAAAGCCGCTCGTTTCAATGCCGAAGGCGATCCTTCGGCGGATGTATTCGGTGCCATGAGCCGTGTGTTTGCCCGCAAGGCCGTCCGGACGGTATCCAATGGCGCGGGGCTTTGCTCCGGCGGCTGGACCGACCATGATGACCAGGATGCCCTGGCGGCCGGAAATAAACTGCTGGACACCGTTACGTCCCGTTTTACCGTGGATCTTACCGCGGGCCTGTGGCGGGATATGGAAGCGGTGGGCGATTACCTCAAGTCCCTTGATTGAGTTTGGACAACCATGGATCTGAACGGGAAAATCGACATTTTTAGCGCGCGTTTGGCGGAGAGCCCGCATTCCCGTGTGTTCGCCCCTTTGGCTGACTTGCTGCGTCAGGCTGGTCGGGGTGATGACGCTCTGGAGTTGTTGGACGATGGCCTTGAGCGCCATCCGGAATATGTTTCGGCCCTGGTGATCAAGGGAAAGACACTTCTGGATCTCAGCAGGGTGGACGAGGCCCGGATCGTTCTGGCAATCGCCCTCGAACTGGACAGTGAAAATTTTGTTGTCCTGCGTCTTCTGACTGAAGACGCGCGCAGCCGGCAGGCCTGGGAGGAGTCCATTCCCCTGCTGGAAAAACTGGTGGTTCTGGATCCGGACGACGATCGCTGGGCGGGAGCTCTGGCCGAAGCCCGGCAGTTTTCCCGGCAGGATCTGCCTTCGGCCTCCACCAAGTCTTCCTTTGCCACCATGACCCTGGTGGATATCTACCTGGCCCAGGGATATCGCGACCGGGCCCTCGAGGCTCTGCAGCAGATGGCATCCCGGGAGCCGAACCGCGAGGATATTCAAAATCGAATCGATGAATTGAACTCCAAAGGGACGGCGGAACCACCGGTTGCGGGGAAACCGATAACCTCTCCGGCGAACACTTCCGATGGTCTGAATCCCCAGCCGGCCCAACGACGTACCCATGAAAAGAAACAGTTCGAGGATTGGATCAATCGCCTTCGCCAGGATGGAGGTACCTCCTCGTGACGCACAAGGTGGTTATGATCGGGGGGCCCAATCTCGGCCGCCTGGGTTCCCGTCAGCCGGATATTTACGGGGACACCACCTGGGAGAAACTGGAAGCTCTGTGTCGTGACTGGGCCCAGGAGATCAGTCTCGAACTGGATTTCCTTCAGTCGGACATGGAGGGGGAAATTGTCGGTATGATCCACCTTGCCGGCGATTCCTCGGACGGCATCATCATCAACGCAGCAGCCTATACCCATACCTCGGTCGCCATTCGTGATGCCCTGGCGGCCGTGGATATCCCGGTTGTGGAACTGCATCTGACCAATCCGGATGCCCGGGAACCCTTTCGGCGCAACAACCTGCTGGCGGACGTTGTGACTGCAGGAATTCGGGGATTCGGGATTGAAGGTTACAGAATGGCCCTCAGTGGCATGGCCCGCCTTTTGGGTGACCGGTCGCCGCGATCCTAACATTCATTGCCAGAACAGGACCGGCGTGTTATCAATTAGCGGATTTTGAAGCGGTTGCAGGACCGTGCGACACAACTGTTATTGGGAAAGCGAGGACGGAGTTGGCCGATACAAGCAATTTTCGGACGGGGTTCACCATGAAACACAAGCATGGCTTGTGGTCCATCGTCGAATTCCAACATGTGAAACCCGGCAAAGGGCCGGCTTTTGTCCGTACCAAGTTGAAAAACGTGGAAAACGGGAAAGTAGTCGAACATACTTTTCGGGCCGGGGAAAAAGTCGAAGAAGTCCGGTTGGAACGCCGGGAATTCCAATACTTGTATCCCGATGGCGAATTTTTTGTTTTCATGAATACGGAAACGTACGAGCAGATCCAACTGCACAGGGATGCCCTGGGTGATGTGCCGAAATTCATCAAGGAAAGCGACATGTGCAGCGTATTGCTTATGGAGGAAAAACCACTGCTTGTCGAGGCTCCGCTTACTGTGGAACTGCAGGTCAAGGAGACGGATCCCGGCCTGCGTGGCGACACTGCCCAGGGAGGCTCCAAACCCGCCACCATGGAAACAGGTCTCGTGGTTCAAGTGCCTCTTTTTATCGACGAGGGCCAGGTCCTGAAGATCGATTCCCGTTCCGGGAAGTATCTCGGAAGGGTTTGACGCGTTGAGGCTGGCTGGTTGAGTACGACTGATTGAGTTGGACATGGGAAATGATCCACGCACCGGAGGACCCGAAATGGATATCGAAAAGGTTCGCGAGCTTGTCAAACTGGTCGAGGACAGCGGCATCGAAGAGTTGGAAGTCAGTAATGAAGAAACCACCATCCGGATCCAGAAATCGGCGCCGGTAACCATGGCCGCAGCTTCGGTCGCCCCGGCCATTCAGGTTCCCGCGGCTGCTCCCGCGGGTGCAACTGGTCCCGCTGCCGAGGCACCGGTTCCCGCCGCGGATCCCATGCGGGCCAAGTGGAAGGAAGTGCGGTCGCCCATTGTGGGCACGTTCTATCGCGCCCCCTCGCCCTCCAACCCCAATTTTACCGAAGTGGGGGATCATGTCGCCGTCGGACAAACCCTCTGCATCATCGAAGCGATGAAGGTCATGAACGAGATCGAGGCCGAATTCAGCGGCACCATCAAGGAAATCTTCGTCGAAAACGGGAACCCCGTGGAAGCGGAAGCGGTTTTGTTCCTGGTTGATCCTGACTGACCTCCGTCGTACCGGAGCGTTTCCGATCGATCCGCAAATACGCCCGGAATGAGAGTTTTGCTCTCCTTCCGGGTTTTTTTTGTAGTAAATTGATTGATTTCCCTGTTCAAGAGGCCCGGTTTCCTGCCGATGATCAGGAGTGAAAAGACGGCTCCGCGATGGAACCGCCACCGGTCTGTGGGACGGAACCCATAACAGGAGAATCCTTTACATGGATATCAAAAAGATCCTCAAGGAAATGATCGAACGGGGCGCAAGCGACCTTCATCTGAAAGTGGCCTCTGCTCCGGTATATAGAATCAACGGCACCTTGGTATTTGCCGACTATGATGCCCCGACCGTGGAGGATATGAGCGCGGTGGCCAAGCAGATCCTGTCGCCATCCCAGCGGGAGGTGTTCGAAAGCACCCGGGAAATCGATTTTGCCTTTGGAGTGCCGGGAATCGCGCGTTTCCGGGCCAATTTCTATGTCCAACGCGGCAGCGTGGCCATGGTTTTCCGTCATGTGCCGGTAGATATCAAGTCCATCGATGAACTGGGTCTGCCCCAGGTGGTCAAAGAACTGGCCGTGCGCCCGAGGGGCCTGATGCTGGTAACGGGTACCGTGGGCTCCGGTAAATCGACCACCCTGGCTTCCATTGTGGATGTCATCAACAAGGAATGTTCCCGGCACGTTATCACCATCGAAGACCCCATCGAGTTTTTGCACCGGGACCATAAGAGTATCATTAGTCAGCGTGAAATCGGCTGTGATACCACAAGTTACGCCGATGCCTTGAAGCATGTCCTCAGGCAGGACCCTGACGTTATTCTCATCGGTGAGATCCGGGACGCCGAATCGATGAAGATCGCCCTGACCGCGGCGGACACCGGGCATCTGGTGCTGAGCACCATGCACACCATTGATGCCAACCAGACCATCAGCAGGATCATCTCCTTTTTCCCGCCGCACCAGCAGCAGGAAATCCGGTATCTGCTGGCATCCACCATGCAGGCCGTCATTTCCCAGCGCCTGGTGGCGGATGCCGATGGGCTGAATCGTTATCCCGCCTGTGAAATCATGATTGCCACCGGTACCATCAAGGAATACATCCGCGAACCGGAAAAGACCGTAATGATCCGTCAGGCCATCCAGGAAGGGTTTATCCAGTACCAGATGCAAACCTTCGACCAGTCGTTGATGCAGCTGTACAAGGAAAAGAAAATCACCTTGGATGTGGCCACCAAGGCCAGCAGTAATCCGCATGAATTCATGCTCCGGGTCAAGGGAATCCAGGCCAGCAGCGATTCCACCTGGGATCGATTCGAGGATGCGAACACGGAACCAGAAAAAGAGGTTCAGACCATCTGACGGCCGGTTGCACCGCACTAAAACCGAAAATGGCCCTCCAGGGGGCCATTTTCTCTTGCCATCACCCGCCTGGAACCCCAAAATACAGCACTCGAATCGAAATGACCTATGGGTAGGGGCTGTCCCGGCGGGGCGGACCCCCGAAACTCCTTGGTCTGTTCATTAGGCGTGTTTTTCCTACAGGAAGTCCTGCATGTTCAAGAAGATCCTGGTCGCCAATCGGGGCGAGATAGCCCTGCGCATCATGAGGGCCTGCCGCGAACTGGGGATCCAGAGCGTGGCCATCCACTCCACGGCAGATGCCGAATCCCTTCATGTCAAATACGCGGATGAATCCGTCTGTGTGGGAAAGGCCTCCAGCGCCGACAGTTATCTGCGCATTCCCAACATCATAGCGGCGGCGGAAATCACCGGCGCCGAAGCGATCCATCCTGGTTACGGATTTTTGGCGGAGAACGCGGAATTTGCCGAAATCTGCGAGGAAAACGATTTCACCTGGATCGGACCGCAGGCCGATGTGATTCGCCAGATGGGGGACAAGGCCACGGCCCGGACCATGGCCGATGCCGCTTCGGTGCCCACGGTGCCGGGAACCGGGCTTATCGATACGGTGGAAGAAGCGGTGGAAGCCGCAAAGAAGTTCGGGTACCCCGTGATTGTAAAAGCGACCGCCGGCGGCGGCGGCAAAGGGATGCGGGTTGCCTGGGACGAGGAAGAGCTGCTTAAAAACTATGTGGCCGCCCGGACGGAAGCAGGCGCTTCATTCACCAGCGATGAGGTGTATCTCGAAAAATTCCTGGTCAATCCGCGCCATGTGGAAGTGCAGTTGATGGCCGACCACCACGGCCATGTGATCCACTTCGGGGAGCGGGACTGTTCGGTCCAGCGCCGTCACCAGAAACTGATCGAGGAAGCTCCTTCCCCCGCCGTGAACCCCGAACTGCGGGCCAAAATGGGCGAGGCCGCGGTGCGTCTGGCCAGGAAGGTGGGCTACCGGAGCGCGGGTACCGTAGAATTTCTGCTGGACGAAGACGGGTCATTCTACTTCATGGAGATGAACACCCGCATCCAGGTGGAGCATCCGGTCAGTGAGATGGTCACGGGGTTCGACCTCATGAAGTGGATGATCAGGGTGGCCGCGGGTGATGAATTCGATTTCACTCAGGATGACGTAAGGGTAACCGGTCACGCCATCGAATGCCGGATCAACGCCGAAAATCCCGAGCGGGACTTCATGCCCTGCCCCGGACGGGTGTTCTATTATCATGCTCCCGGAGGTCCCGGGATCAGGGTCGATACCCATATTTATTCCGAGTACCTGGTTCCTCCCTACTATGACTCTCTCTTGGCGAAAATCATCGCCCATGGCAAGGATCGCGAAGAAGCTGTCGCAAGGATGCGGCGGGCACTCACCGAATGTGTTTTCGAAGGATTGCCCACCAGCACCCCGTTCCACCTCGAGGTGTTGAACAACCAGGTCTTCCTCGAGGGGAAGGCTACGACACGCTTTATCGAAGAGGAGCTAACACACCTCCAGGAGGGTTTGCGTGTCAGGGCGAAATCAGAAGAAGGCTAATAAAAAGGGCGGTTCTCCCTGGTACGCGGCACCCTGGGTGACCGGACTGCTGATGGTGGCCGTGGCGGTCTACTGCGGTTTGGCCCTGACGGGTGATCCCGGATCCTGGTGGGGGGTTCTGAACGGCGCCGGGGCCGGCGATCTGCTTGCCCTCGAAAATCCCGGCGGTCCCGTCGGCTCGGTCATCAACGTATTCCTTCACCTGGTTTTCGGAAGCCTGTGGTGCTGGACCATTCCCCTGCTGGTCGGTGCCGCCGGGTTCGGATTTCTGGTAAGCCGCCAACGTAATCTCCGACCATTGATTCTGCGGGCTGTTCCCCTTTGGCTGGTGACTTCGGCCTGGATCGCGCAATCCGGCGGGCCTTTTACGGGGGATTCGGGTGTCCGTTTGGGCGGGGCCGTCGGCATGTTCCTGGCCCGGGGGTTTTACGCGCTCTTCGGTCTGTGGGGTGGCCGAATCTTTCTGACCCTCTTTCTCCTGGTGGCCGTGATCCTGATATTCAAACCCTGGCTGGGTGGTCTGACCGGTGTGATGGCCGGATTGGGTCGGGGCCTGTTGGCCGTCGGCCGCGGCTTGCTGGATATCCTCAGTTGGCCTCTGGCCGCATTGGCCGGATTGGTCCGCTGGCTGAAGGGCCTGGTCTCAGGATTAACTTCGGGTCGGGACGTGGACGTCCCCGCTACTGTGGATACCGAACCTGAAGAGGAAGAATGGTCGGAGGATGAGGAGGTGGCAGCCAAGGAGAGAAGGCACCACCAGGCACCGAAACCCCAGGAGAAACCCGTTGCTCCGCGGCCGCCCGCTCAGGAGGGTGGGGACGTTCCCGAGGAAAGAGTATTGCCCGGCGCTGAAGGCAACTTCGTCGGTGAAGGTCCCTCTTCCGGAGGGACGGGTTCCAAACCCCAATCCCGGAAAATGGTCAGGAAAAAATCCGGTCCCATCGTAATGCCCGGATTGGAATTGTTGACTCCGGCGGGCCCCGAGGGGCAAATGGTTTCCGCCACCGAGCTGGATCAGTCGGCCGATCTGCTGGAAGACACACTACGCTCGTTCGGGGTCGAAGGTGAGGTCAAGGATGTGCGTCCGGGTCCCGTGGTGACCACCTTCGAATACCAACCGGGCACCGGCATTCGCGTGAATCAAATCGTTCAAAGAAGCGACGACCTGGCTCTTGCCATGCGCGCCCGTTCCATTCGCATGGAAGCGCCCATTCCCGGCAAGGCGGCCGTGGGGATTGAAATCCCCAATCCCACCGCCAAGATGGTTCGATTGCGCGAGGTCCTGGAACTGACCGGGACCCAGAATCGCAACCCTCTTTCGGTTGTCCTGGGCAAGGACGTGGTCGGCCGGCCGGTGACCATTGACATCGCCGCCTTGCCGCATCTGCTGGTGGCCGGTTCCACGGGCAGCGGCAAGTCCGTTTGCCTGAACGCCATCATCTGCAACCTGCTCATGCGGAACGATCCTTCGACCCTGCGTTTGTGTCTGATCGATCCCAAGATGCTCGAGATGAACGTCTACAACGGGATACCTCATCTGCTGCTGCCGGTGGTTACCGATCCCCGTGAATCGTTGAAAGCCCTGCAGTGGATGGTGGCCCAGATGGAATACCGCTACCGCAGCCTGGCCAAGTGTTCGGTCCGCAATATCCAGCAGTACAACGACAAGGTGGTCAAGGGCGAGGTGACCAACTCCGAAGGCGAGGTCGTTACCGAAATCATGCCCTATTATCTGACCATCGTCGATGAACTCGCCGACCTCATGCTCCAGCTCGGCCACGACATCGAAGGCCCCATCACCCGGTTGGCCCAGAAGGCGCGGGCGGTGGGCATTCATCTGATCCTTGCCACGCAGCGGCCCAGCGTCGATGTTTTGACCGGAGTTATCAAAGCCAACATTCCCTGCCGTATCGCTTTCCGGGTTATCCAGAAAAATGATTCGCGCACCGTCCTGGATATGAACGGCGCCGAACAACTGCTCGGGCACGGCGACATGTTGTACCTGCAGCCCGGGCGCGCCCTGCCGGTTCGGGTCCATGGCTCCTTTATCGATGTCGATGAATGCGAAGCCATCGCCGAACATTGGCGCCAGTACGAAGGAACCACCGAGGAAATCAGCCTTCAGGAAAATCCCGCTGGCGGTGGCATGGTCACCGGCGAAGATGATCTTTACGATGCGGCCCGAGAGGTCGTGGTCCTGCATCAGAGCGGTTCGACATCCCTGTTGCAGCGCCGCTTGCGCATCGGTTACACCCGGGCGGGACGTTTGATGGATATGCTCGAGGAAGCGGGCGTGGTGGGGCCGTTTACCGGCAGCAAGGCGCGGGATGTTTTGATCAAGCCTGAAGACCTGCCTGGTATGGAAGAGGGACAAGCCTGATGAAACGCGTTTTCTGCGCCACCCTCGGGTGCGACAAGAACCTGGTCGATTCCGAAGCCCTGCTGGGCCGTTTCGCCCTCAAGGGAATCCAGCCGGTCAACGATCCCGACGCCGCCGACATCTGGGTCCTCAACAGCTGCGGCTTCATCGACGCTGCCCGCGCCGATAGCGAAGAAACCCTGCAATCCCTGATCGACAACAAGGAAGAACGGATTCTGGTGGTCTGCGGCTGTTGGTCCCAGGAACACGGGGACGATATCCAGACCCGTTTTCCGGAAGTGGACATCGTTGCGGGCGTGGGGCAGTTCGACCGCGTGGTGGCGGCTTGCCTCGGCGAAAACTCCGCACCGGGAACTGATGGACCGGCGCCCGGGTCTGATTTTCCCCTGGCGGGTCCTCCCATCGTCGAAGATCCCATGGTGGTGAACTACACCGGGCTGGTGGGGCGTCCCCTGTTGACGCCGCCCCATGTGGCCTTTGTCAAAATCGGGGAAGGCTGCAATTGCAGTTGCACTTTTTGCCGTATTCCCCTGATCCGCGGCAAGCAGCGCAGCCGCTCGGTGGACGAGATCGTTACCGAGGTGAATGGTCTCGTGGCGCAGGGGGTGACGGAAATCCAACTGGTCTCCCAGAACACCAGCGATTTTGGCCGGGACACCGGCCAGACGCTGCTGGAATTGGTCAGCAGCCTGGATAAGGTGGACGGTCTGCGCCGGATGCGGCTTCTTTACCTGTACGCGGGCATGGTCTCGGTTGACGATTTGCGCCGCCTTCTGGATCTGGAAAAAGTTGCTCCCTACCTGGAAATCCCCATCCAGCACGCGTCGCCCCGGATTTTGAAAGCGATGCGGCGCCCGGGCGGGTCCAAGGCTTCTCCGGATTTTTTCAACGCCCTGAGGAAAGACCGGCCGGATCTGGTCCTTCGTTCCACAGCCCTGCTCGGATTTCCCGGGGAAGAGGAAGAGGACGTTTCCATCCTGGCTGATTTTCTGGCCGCCGTGGAATTCGATCACCTGGGCACTTACCGTTTCTCTCCCGAAAAAGGTACTCCCTCGGCGGAAATGCCGGCCCGCGTTCCGACCGAGGTCACCCATGACAGGGAAGCCCTGATCATGGATCTGCAGGCGGATATTTCCCTGCGCAGGCAACAGGCCAGGCTGGGCCGGACCTTTTCCGCTGTCGTGGACGAAATCATCCATCCCGGCACCGAGGAAGCCGAAGAGGTCTTCCGCATTATGGAATCTTTCGGTGAAGGCGCCTGGAGGGACGAAACGGAACGGGAAACGTTTTCCGGTGTATTGAGATCGGAAGTTTCCCTGGCCCTTTGCCGGAGTTATCATTTTGGTTACGACCTGGATGGCGTCGTGGTCATGCCCGCGGCCGATCTGAAGCCGGGCCAATGGGTGGATGCCGAATTCAGGGCCGTGACCCCTTACGATGTATGGGCCGCGGACAGGAAACAATGTTGATGTGGCCGGTCGGGATCCTGTTGATCCGCCAGCCAGAAAGGGATTCCGGACCGATGGACAGGATATCTGGATCAACACTGGTTCTGGTGACGCTGCTCATTGCGCTATTCGCGAGCGCCGGCATTTTCCCCGGAACCTCTTCCGCGGTGACTGCCGCTGACGAAGAAAGTGACGCCAATTCGGTCGTTCGCATGCCGGCCCCTGCCGCGCCCGATACCGTTCATACGAATTTGTGGCTCACCAAAGCGCTGATGGGTGAGATCGTCAATGCATCGGTGCAGGCTCTGCCTCCGGAACCCGCCGATGTGCTGCTGGTCAACCTGGGCGACCGGGACATGGACGATATTTTTGGCGGTGTCGCTGCGGGGATTCTGGGTGAACTCGGCCATCGGGCCTACGTTGTCGCCGGTGATTCCACAGTCCTGGTTCCTGTCGACTTCATTTTCGAGTACAAGGTCGTCGGGATCGAATTGTCCTATCCCGAGGTGGGCCGCACCCTGGGAATCTGGCAGCGTTGGGTTGCCCGCGATGTTTCAGTGACCGCATCGGTAAATGTGTCGGAAAAGGATTCCGGCCGGTTGCTTTTCAAGGATATCGTAACCCGTGGGTTCAGTGACCGGGTCGACAGCGATGATTTCGATGATGTCGAATCCCAACTTTACGATTTCACCACCGCCGAAACCTCTGGCAGCGGATGGCAGAACCGGATGGAGGAGATCGTCGTTCTGGGGACGCTGGTTGCGCTGATCGCCGTTTATTTTTCCAATACAGGAAACTGACCCGGGGCAGCCGGGCGGTTAAGGAAGGATTGCTTGTTCATGACAGCAATGTTCCGGCGAGGCATGACCGGATCCCGGATTCTCATTCCGGGTCTTTTTGTCGTGCTTGGCGTCATGACCGGTTGCGGGGCGAGAAATCCCCATCCGGTCGGTTCATACGAACGCGGTGTTTTCTTTGCGGAGCAGGGCAAGGACGTGGAAGCCGTTGCCGCCCTTGAATCCTACATCCGCAATAACCCCACCGACAGCCTGACGGCCGAAGCCCAATACCTCAAGGGTCTCACCTACATGGAAATGGGGGAGTATCCCCTTGCGGGCGTTGAATTCCAGATCCTGCGCAAAGACTATCCCACCAGCAGCAGGGTTGAAGATGCCCTGTACCAGGAGGGCGTGGCCTACCTGTACCAGGTGGGACGGGTTGAACGGGATATCACCGGCGCTTACGAAGCGCGGTTACACTTTCTGAAATTCAGCCAGGAATTTCCCGATTCGGGACATATGCCCCAGGTTGTGGAATACATGGCCGAGATTTCCGATCTGATGGTGCGTAAACGGCTGGAGCAGGTCAAGGTCTACCGGCAGTTGCGCAGGCACGAAGCGGTGGCGATCACCCTGGACGACATCCTGGATAAGGAGTCGGGCAGCTCTCTCATTCCGGATGTCATGTGGGAACGGGCGAAGGCCGCGGAAAAACTGGATGACCCGGATACCGCGGCCCGCATGTACGAGCGCCTGGTCAGCGAATATCCCGACTGCCGTTACGCCAAAGGAGCCGGGAAGGCTCTCAGGAAACTGGATGACCTGGAAAGCGAGGAGGATGAGTATTGATGGCCCGGGCCACTCCGCTGTTGAGGGCTATCCTGGGCGGCTCCTTCGACCCTGTCCATCTGGGGCATCTGGCCATGGCCTCCCATATGTTGGCCAAGCATCTGGCCGACCGGCTATTGATTGTTCCTGCCTGGCGTTCTCCCCACAAATTCAGCAATTCCGCCACCCCGGCCGACCGTTTGGCCATGGCCCGGCTGGCATTCGAGGGCGTTTCAGGCGTGAAGGTGGATGACCGTGAAATCCTGCGGAGGCGCGTTTCCTTCACCGTGGAAACCCTCGAGGAATTGGCGGCGGAGTTTCCCGGTGATCGATTGCGGTTGATCATCGGCGGCGACAACCTGGCGGGATTTTCCGGCTGGCGCGATCCGGACAGGATTCTGGAGTTGGCTGACATCGTCGTCTACCCGCGGGATGGGGTTGTACCCAGTTCCGAGGTCATCACGCGGGCGGGCCTCGATCCCGGACGGGTCGTTCCGGTCACCGACTTCGACCAGCCCGTGTCATCCACGGCGGTCCGTGCTATCTTGGCCGGGGGAAACATACCGGTGGACCAATTACCCCCGGGGGTGGCCGAGTATATCGCCACCAACAAAATTTATCTGATGTGAGGCCCCGGTTCGGTCCTCGTCTCCCCGGTCCGCTACTTATTTTATCAACGAAAGGCCTCGCCGGTGTCCCTGATCCTGATCGACGGTTCCGCCCTTTTCTACCGCTCGCACTATGCCTTCGCCCGACGTCCCCTGACCGCGCCGAACGGTGAAACCACTTCAGTTGTGTTCGGTTTTTTCAGCTCGATTCTGGGCCTGATCGAAAAGCACCAACCGGAAAAACTGGCGGTGGTTTTTGATGTCAAAGGCAAGAACTTTCGTCATGAGATGTACTCCGATTACAAGGCGAACCGGAAACCCATGCCCGAAGAACTGGCTGAACAGCTGCCCCGCCTGAGAGAACTGCTGGAGGCCTGGGGCATCGCCGTTCTTGAAAAAAAGGGTGTGGAGGCTGACGACGTGATGGGCACCGTCGCCCGGAAATCCGCCGGCATCTGCGACCGCGTCTGGTTCTATACAGGCGACAAGGATTTCATGCAGTTGCTGGATGACAG
>Ga0164313_10002423_pt1 | contig 16749 bp, 20 predicted proteins | sample GuaBasSedimGuay4_FD_113735 | JGI IMG/M metagenome (GOLD analysis project Ga0164313, IMG submission 113735) | Subseafloor sediment microbial communities from Guaymas Basin, Gulf of California, Mexico - Guay4, Core 4569-4, 0-3 cm | ecosystem: Environmental > Aquatic > Marine > Hydrothermal vents...
TAAAATGAACGATCATGTTAATTTAAAATATTAAAGGAGAAATAAAATGGCAGGTATTTGATACCGAATTAGATGGTAAAATGAACGATCATGTTAATTTAAAATATTAAAGGAGAAATAAAATGGCAGGTATTTGATACCGAATTAGATGGTAAAATGAACGATCATATTAATTTAAAATATTAAAGGAGAAATAAAATGGCAGGTATTAAAGAAGCTATGCAACGAGTAATGGATCATAAAAATACAGGGAAGGTTCTTGCAACAGGAGAGTTTGAAGAAGGCGGTTGTGGTAAACCAGAACCATGTCCAGATTGTATTAAAATAAAATATATGATTCTTCGTATTGAAGGTAATGGTAAAATATATGATAATAATGGGGGTGAAAAAATAACTGTATATGATTACGGTTCAGATATACATATAAATGATAAGATAGAAGTTGGTAATTCAGTTATGTTAAATATTAATGATAATTGGAATGCAACATGGGAATTAATAGAAATAGAAAATAAAGGAGATGAAAATGAATAGGTTGAAATTCGAATCAGATATTAATCAAAATGCTAAAGAATTAAATATGAACGGAGTAGAAACTATAGAAGTTGAAAGACCTAAAGTGGAAAGTTTTGATAAAGTTTTCCCAAAAATTCAAGGCAGTTTAATAAAAAAAATTAATTTAGACAAGATTCAAAAACCCCACAATAGATTATTAGTGATTATATCGGAAAATGATACTAAAAGCTATAAAACTATTGAAGATATAGAGCATTTTATTATAACCCATGATATTGAAAATTTAATTATAAAAGAAAATATTGATAAATGTATTGATAATTTAAATATATCGTTAAAAAATATTGAAAATTTATCCCTTGACGATTATCAAAAACAATTATCAATAAAATATATATTAAATAAATTAGATATATTTAACTGCTTTAATCAATATGTGCAAATAAAAAATGATGGTTCTTTAAAGAAATACAGGACAGTGAATCAGCAAATTTTTGAATAAATTTCGTTAATAAGTTAATAAATTTTCGATGAAACGTATTAGAATTCCATTTATATATGCTGATAATTGTAAGCATTGTCAAGAAGCGTTACAGACACTTAAAATAGCTGTTAAAAAATGTTCAAAAATAACTTGTAATATTGTAGAATTCAGATATAATAGTAAAGAAGCATTAGCAATAGCAGTAGCACAAGGTATTGATGACCTACCAGGTTTTCTTATAGGAACTACGGTTTTCAAAGGTAAAAATTATGCCGAAGATAAAATATTGAAGGCAATTAATGAATGTATTTAAAGAGTTGAAAAAGCCTATAGTGTTATTTACTAATTTTTGGGATGCAAATGCGCTTATTAATACTGACGGTTTATTAATTAAAATTGATAATCAAATTCACCCTATAAATCTTTCTGATCAAAATAAAAATAATTTTTCTGTATATTCTATTGCTTTAAGTCATCCTTCATTTGAAAAACTACCAAACGTTCAGAAAGCATTTAAAGGCCGTTTAGATTTCTTTTGTCCTGTTTATAATTTGCTTCAACGATATAAACAAGATAATAATTGGGACAAATATGTTGAAGATTATAAAAATTTAATGAGAGAACGGAGAAGTCAATCGGTAAAATGGATTAATTCATTAGATATTAATCATATTTATATTTTATGTTGTTGGGAGAACACAAGCGGAAAGTCACATTGTCACAGAGATATTCTTTATACCGCAATGTTGAATTCAAAATTAACCAAAGAAAAGATTTATCCAATTTATAGATCTGGAAGCCCTTTGTCGGAATCAAAAATTATAAATCAACTACCCCTAGACTAAAGATCTAGGGGTTTCTACTCACATCTAATGAATAAATTACCCATCATTCGTGGATTAAACAGGACTACAGAAATTGGCTCTGATATATTTGCCCCTTCCATTTTTTTAGATGGTTGCAATTTGCGTTGTCCTTATTGTATGAATTCAAAATTAGTAATAGGTTCAACTGATACAGAAATATCTATAAATCAACTTGAAAAAATTGTTCAAGAAGATAAAGCAGAATGGGTTATAATTAGTGGAGGAGAGCCAACTTGTACCCCTGTAGATCTTCTTAAAAATTTAATAAAAATAATTAAATCATGGGGATGTAAAATTGGTGTCTCTACAAATGGAACCAATAACGCAACATTGCAATTGATTTTACGTTTAATTGATTATGTTGCATTAGATATTAAATCAGATGCAAATATTTATTTAAAAATAGGACATAATGAGGATTTCAACAATCTTCTTAAATCTAGGAGCGTCTTGGCTGAGGAAAAAAACAAAAGAAATGATTTTGATTATGAAATAAGAACTACTTTATACCCTCCTTTTGTTACAAGAAAAACAATTAATAATATAGGGGGGATTATTAGAAAAGATGATAAATGGATTTTACAACAATTTCGACATACAGATAACATGATTGATCCAATTGTCATTAATATAAATCCATATTCAGAAGAAGAAATTTTAGAACTTTTAAATATAGCTAGAATTTATACACAGAATGTTGAATTGAGGTACGTTTAATGGAAATTATTCAAGATTGTAATATTTTAAGACAAAAATCTACTTATGTAGAATCTGTTGAAGAAGCTAAAGATATTATTAATAAGTTAGAAAAATGTCTTTCAATAACTTCAAATGGTGTTGGATTAGCAGCTATTCAAATCGGGATTTCGAAACAAGTAGGGGTTATTTATTATAACGATATATCATTACATCTTATTAATCCTGAAATTATAGAAGTTGAAGATGAAATTGTTTTTTTAAATGAAGGTTGTTTGTCTTTTCCTAATGTATACTTTGATACAAAACGCTATAAACACTTAACTATAAAGACCGACGTTATAGATGGCAATGAATTTAGAAAAGAAACACAATATTTTTATTACGCTTATGATAATACTGAAATGGGCAATGATGGTCTTTTGGCTATAGCTGTTCAACACGAAATAGATCATTTTAATGGGAAATTGATAACTGACCATCGAATTGTTCAAAAACCAATTATAGTTCAAAAAAAGGTAGGAAGAAATGATTTATGTCCATGCGGTAGTAATAAAAAATATAAAAAATGTTGCGGTTAATTATGAGTTTGCATAATCTATAAGTTGTTTTAATAGATCGTCAAGTCGCAAAGTTAAATCTCTACTAAGAATTTTCATTTCTTCAAGAGATTTTCGAGAACTTTCTGATTTTTCTGTAAGTACCGCTACTTTAGTATCAAGATTATTTAATTTGTTTTTAACATCTTTTATTTCATTTTTAATATCTTCTGTGGATTTTTGTAATCTTGCAGTATCTTTAGCACGTTGTTTACAATGAAAATTATTTCCTGGTAATTCCTCTGGTTTAAACTTTCTTCCAAAAATTTTTATTAAAGTTGCCATAGTTGTTAAACAAACTGTTAAAATAGAAATCCATACTGTAAGATTAAATTTATACATGTTCGTATCTAATATTATTTCTGGTATACTATTCATTTCCCTTTTATCCCTTTATGTTTTTAATTTTGTTTCTGATTTTTCTTACTGCTTGAATTAATTTATCTTTTTTCTTTTGTTCATGTATACGTTTAGAATCTATATCTATTTTTTTATAAGAAATATCCCTTAACAATGTAAATATTTTTTTATTTCCATTTTCTATAATGCCAGTAGTTAAACTAAGATAAATTAATTTCCCTTTATTGTTTACAAAATTAATTTCAATATCATGAGTAGGATGTCCCGATAATAATTTATTAAAATGATTATCAAATTTAGGGATATCATTTACAAAAACCCATGATCTGGGATTTCTTCCAATTAAAGAATCTAAAGAAGAAACATGTATTAAATCAGCAAAATTTTTATTGGTTTCTAAAATACGTAAATCCATATCCATAATAATATAAGCTGTATTTGTAAATTCTATAAGATTTCTGTATTTTGTTTCACTTTGTTGAAGTTTCTTATTCATATACACTTGTTCTGTAACATCGGAAAATGTACCTAAAATACCGATAATATTATTATTAGAATCATGAAGAGGCATTTTATTAATATTTACCCATATCGTTTTACCATTAGTTGATTCATGACATTCTAACATATTATAAATTGGTTTGTTTTTATTAATTATTTGCTTATCTATTTCTCTAAAATGATCAGCTTTGCCATTATCTATTAAATCATAATCCGTTTTACCCACAATGTCTGATGGGGAATTAATTCCAATAGTATTAGCAAAATTTTCATTACAACCTAGAAATACAAAATTCTTATCTTTCCAAAAAATATATTGTGGAACATTATTAATAACAATGCTTAACATATTTTGGCTTTCTTTAAGAGCTTTTTTAATAGAATTTGAAATTTTAGACTTTGACTTATTTTTTTGCATATCTTGAGTACTCCTTGTGCCTATATAATTCAATAATAGTTGTTCAACATCCTACAAATTGAAGAAAATATGTTGTTTTTGTTATTTTTATGTATAATATATAAAGAAAATTAATTATTTGAAAGAACAAAAATTATGGCTAAAAAACTTTTTATTGTTGAGTCCCCGAAGAAAGTCAGAACTATTGAAAAATATTTATCTTCTGAATATACAATTATGGCTTCTGTAGGGCATATTAGACAAATTCCTAAAAAGGGATTAAATATTGATGTCAAAAATGATTTTATAGCGACTTATGAAATATCAGAAGGGAAAAAAGATGTTGTAAGAAAAATAAAGACATCCGCATCTTCCGCTGATATTATTTATTTAGCTACCGATTTAGATAGAGAAGGGGAGGCGATTGCATGGCATATTTATGATCTCTTACCTAAAAAAGATCAAGTAAAATGCAAGCGTATTTCTTATAGCGAAATCACGAAGAAAGCCATTTTAGCAGCTATAAAATCAGCACGTAATATAAATATGGATTTGGTTGACGCACAAAAAGCTCGCCAATGTTTGGATCGACTTATTGGTTATAAAGTTTCTCCTGTTTTATGGTATTCTGCCCATATTTCAAAATCTTCAGCAGGTAGAGTTCAGTCGGTTGCTTTAAATCTAGTTTGCGAGAGACAGAAAGAAATTGATGCTTTTATTTCTGAAGATTTTTGGTATATAGAGGCTTTATTAAAAGCCGATAAAGGAGATTTTTGGGCTAAAGTTGTTACGAAAGAAAAAGATAATCGTTATAAAGAAGAAAAAGTAGCAACAAAAGATTTAGAGGCTCTTAAAAATACTAATTATAATATTTCAAAAATTGATCGTAAAGAAAAATGTATTAAAGCTAATCCTCCTTTTGATACAAATTCATTACAAAAAGCATGTGCGTCTATTTTTAAATGGAGTCTTAGCAAATCAAAAACAATGGCTCAAAAGCTTTATGTTGATGGACTGGTCACCTATATTCGTACAGATTCTTTTAATATAGCTGATGAAGCTATAGATGAAGTAAGAGGATTAATTAAAAAAGCAGCTACATCAGAATATCTTCCTTCTTCTCCGTATGTATATTCTAAAAAATCATCAGCGGCCACTCAAGAAGCTCATGAATGTATAAGACCGACCCATGTTTACGAAAAAGGGGATGATATTGCTGATTCAGATGCTAAAAAAATGTATAAACTTATTAGGGATAGATTTATTGCCTGTCAAATGACCCCAATGCTTATTGATACTGTAGCTTATCATATTAAAACAGATACTAATCATAAATTAATTACAAATGGACAAGCAGTTAAGTTTGATGGCTGGCATAAAGTATATAAATATTCTAAAACTAAAGAAGAAATTCTTCCAGAAGTATGTCAAGGGGAAAATTTAGACCTTAAAGAAATTAAAAAGACAAAACATTCTACCAAGCCGCCTGCTCGATATAATGAAGCTAATTTAGCAGATAAAATGGAAACTAATGGAGTAGGAAGACCATCTACAAGAACTGATATTATTACATCTATTCAGAAAAAAGGTTATGTTGAAAAAGAACAAGGTAAAGGTAAGAGAGGTTTAATTGCTACTTATTTAGGTATGAAAATTAATGATTACCTTGTCCCTCATTTTAAAGATTTTTTTATGAATATTAAATATACATCACAAATTGAAGATGAATTAAATGAAATAGCAGAGGGTAAAAAGAATTTTCTTGAAATAGTTAATGCGTTTTACAAGATACTCACTGAACATATAAAAGAAGCAAAAGGAACAGATGATGTAGAACGACAAGAACCTGAATCTACAGGAGTAAAATGTTCTGCTTGTAAAAAAGAAGACATTGTATTAAGAGATGGTCGTTTTGGGAAATTTTTTGCATGCAATGATTATAAAAATTGTAAAACAATTTATATTAAGGGGGAGAATGGTAAATTTTCACCCAAGAAGAAGAAAAAATTTAAAAAATTGGGTAGAAAATGTCCTGAATGCGAAAAACATAGTAGGGATGGGGAGCTTATAGAAAGAAGTAATAAGAAAACAGGCGATAAATTTATAGGCTGTAATAAATGGCCTGCGTGTAGATATACCGAATCAGTTAAAGATAATTCTAAAAAGTAATTATGAGTAATGTAAATGCAGGTTATAGAGGAATTGCTATCATTGGCGATAAAAAAATTCGTTGTGGTGATTTTTCTGTTAATCAAATACAAGAACCTTTATTCTATAATCATGTTATAGGATTGAACGATACTATTCCTACTGATTCTTCTACAAAAGGGGAAGAAGTCGGGGTTATTCAAATTCAAAAGAAATTTATGCGACCTTCCACTATTACAATACAAGGTGGAATGTCTTTTCCTGCTGCAAAAACTGATTCCGATGATGTTAACTTTCAAGATATATTTAATTATGCTAAATATGGTAATTATTTTGATATTAATTATAAACATTTTTGTGAAAGTGGAAGAATATTTTCAGATTGCAGGATTAATACTTTTGATTTTAATGTGACATCAGGAGATACAGTTAATATTAATATTGATGTTATGGGTAAAGATATGGAGAATTCTGATGTTTTAGAAACTTATACTGCTCCAGAGAAACTTGTTACATGGGACGAAATAACGTTTGTCTTTGATGGAGATACAGGTGGCCTCAATGTAACAGATTCAATACAATCTTTTCAATTTAGTATCAATAATAATGTAACCCCTATTTATACAGCAAAACCTAATCCTGAAGATCCTGAAGTTACATATAAGAATTTTCTCCCTAAAGATTTAAGATTAGGAATGCAAGAAGTTACTGGGTCTATAACTATTTATGTAAAGCAAGGAAGAGATTTTTTAGATACGCTTACAGAATCAGGGGTATTAACTATTACTTGTTCTACCTTTACAACCCCTATATATGCTGTTTTTAACCCGAAACAAATTCCTGGTCTTGTAGGACCTGTAATTATAACTATTCCATTTGTAGGTGTTGATAAAGCATTTGGGGAATAAGAAATAAGTAATTAATAAAAATAATATCAAAAAACCTGCAAAAATATATAATAAATGTTGAATAAATCTAATATTACTGTATAATATTAGAGAACAATGGAGTGAAAAATGGATACTCAGTTACCAAGAAAATATCGCCCATTTCAATTAGGGCAAATTGTAGGTCAAGAACATGTTGTCGAGACCTTAAAGAAGGCTTCTATTCATAATAAATTTTCGCAAGCTTATTTATTTACAGGAACAAGAGGTTGCGGTAAAACATCTATGGCTAGAATATTAGCTTCATTGATTAATTGCGAAAATCCAATTGATGGGAAAACATGTGGAGAATGTTATTCTTGTAAAGCAATTCCAGCAGGGGCAACAATGGATATAAGAGAATTAGATGGAGCGTCTAACAACAGTGTAGAACAAGCTAGAGCTTTAAAAGATGATGCTCGTTACTCCCCACATGAACTTAAAAGAAAAGTATATATTATTGATGAATGTCATATGTTAACAACTGCGGCAAATAATGCTCTTTTAAAGGTTGTCGAAGAACCTCCACCATATTTAACATTTATATTTTGTACTACTGAACCTTGGAAAATACTTTCTACAATTATTTCTCGATGCCAACGTTATAATTTTAGACAAATTAATTCAAAAGTTATTGTAAAACGACTCAAACTAATTTCACAGAAAGAAAAAATTCAAATTGATGATGATGCATTATTTATTATAGCAAAAATAGCGAGGGGTAGTATGCGGGATGCTATTTCATGTTTAGAACAAATAGGTACAATTGGTATCAATAAACATATTAAAAAAGAAAGTGTAGAAAGATATTACGGGGTTGTAGATAGAAAAGGGATTTTAGACATTGTAAAAGCAATTAAAGCGAACAACATTGCTTTAATTTTAGATCAGGTAAATGATATGGTAATGGTTTCTGCAGATTCAAAAGCAATTATGTTTGAAATTGCAGAAGTTTTTAGAAATGTAATGGTAATGAAGATTCAGAATAATACTAAATTAATAGATTTGCCTGAATCAGAAATACAAGAGTTAAAAAAAATAGGTGACGGATTAACAATTTCTCAGTTATTAAAATTAGCACATTTATTTGCTGATATAGAAAAAAAACTGGAGTTTAATATTAATGAAAGGTGGATAATGGAGGCGACACTAATTAATTGTGTAGCATCTCTTCGTAAGAATCAATCAAAATAAAAAAGAAATAACATCGATATCGCCTTTAATTCCCTTTTGTATAAAAGGAGATTAAATGGCTCATTTAATTAAAAAGAAAAAAGAATCAGATTCAAAAACAAAAAGAGGTAGACCTAAAGGTTCAAAAAATAAACTCAAGATAGATACCTTAAAAACAAAAAGAGGAAGAGGTAGACCTAAAGGTTCAAAAAACAAACTCAAGATAGAAAAAAAATATCCTTCGAAAGCTGAATATGTAAAACAATTAGAATCTGAATTACTTAAAAATTCTCAAGGGTCTACATTTTCGAACCAAAAAAAATCTAAATCATCTTCTCTTCATACAACACTTGAACAAATTATGTTCAAGATACCTTGTGTGCCTGATCCATTAATAGGAACTCCAAAACAAGTAAAAGAAGAATTAAATAATTTAGCTTTAAAAATACAAAAAAGACCTAACAGTTTAAAAAATAATTTTATTTTTGATAAAATTCATTTTTATATGCATGGTTATTTAATTAACACAGTACTTAAGAAATTCCCTTTTATTAAAGGGTATCAAACAGTAGATATTTACCAAGAAACCCTTATAGCTCTTCGATTTAAAGCAATCCCTGATTTTAAAAATGATAAAAAAATGAGTTTTTTAAATTTTTCTAAAATGTGCATTAGAAGGCATTTAATAACGTTACTTAATGGTTCTAGAACAATTCAAAAAGTTCAGCCTATAAATCAAGCTCAATCTCTTGATAGTTCTTTAAATGATGAAGATAATAATGGTAATACTGCAATTAGTTTACTGGCTGACAAACAGGATTCTGTTGATAAAGTTTTTGAAAAAAATGAATCATATGAAACAACAAGGGATAATTTAATATCTATTTTATCAGAATTTGAACAAATCGTATTGTATGAATATTTAAAAGGTTCTCCATATAAAGAAATGTCCTCAGATGTGTCAAAAAAAATTCATAAACGTTGCGATACTAAAAGTATTGACAATGCTTTATTAAGAATTAGAAAAAAAGCAACTCATTTAATGCAATATAGTAAATTAGACGATCTTCCTATTTTTCTTGGTAAATTAAAAAATAATTAAATAGTTTTCTGTATAATATATAAATAATAATTGTTTAAACTACAAAGAAAGGCATTGAATGAAACTTACAATCAAACAAGATGTATTAATGGGAGCTTTGAAAATAGGAGCTGTTCCTGCAATATCTGATACTGCTCAATTAGATACTAGTAATCTTTCTCTAATCATTCAATCTGTTAAAATAACAGTTGGAAAGAAATTCATTGTTGAATCTAATACTAATTTAATGGCTGTAAAATATTCTATTGATGCCACACCAGAAAATGGTATTGATGTTAAAAAAGAAGGAAGCGCTTTAATCCCTGCTAAAGAATTTCTAGATTGGGTTAAGATCCAAGGTAATGAATCAACTATAGGTATGGATTTAAACATATTGTCCACTCCAGAAATTATTAACCCTATGGATGATTTAGGAGTATCTAATGACAATAATCGTTTTTCTATAAAAAAGATAGGTTCAATGCGTTTTGCTTCAAAAGATACAACTAAAACAAGTGGAAAGTGGGAATTAGATTGTTACGACCCAGAACAAGTAAAATCTGTTAATTTCTCTAAAAAGGGAAATAAACATTTTGATATTAAGGCAGAAGACCTTGTAAAAAGTATTAATAAGGTTTTATTTGTATCTTTAGACAAGGATGTAGACCATGTATTGGATCATATCAGTATTCAAACCTATAATGATCAATTATATCTTGCAACTACAGATACTAAACGATGTGCTATTTTTAAAGTGCCTATAATGGGAGATATAGTAAATACTGATTCTCTTTTAATTCCTGCTAAGTTATTAGAATCTGTATCTAAGATATCTATTAAAGAAAACACTCTTGGTATATATTACAATAATGAACTTGGAAGAATATTTATTCAACAACCAAATATAGATATTAGAATTGCTAGTGGAGAAAAAGATAATATTGCAAAATTTCCTGGGATTGAAATGTTATTTCAAAAACCTTATAAAGAATTATCTAATATTTCCAAAAATGCATTTAATAAAATTTTAATTTCTGCTTCTCTTGTTAATAATTTAGTAGCTTTATTTACCTTTAATAAAGAAAAGAGTATAATTGATATTAAAGCTATTTCTGAAGAAGGTAGGTATAAGCCAAGTGTATCTAAAGCAGAAGCAAAAACAATTAATGAAGATGTTAAAGGAATATGGGGAGTTTCTCATTTAACTGAAGTATTAAAACATATTAAAGGAAACACTGTGTTATTGCATATTCCTGACAATAAGAAAAGCATTAAAATAACAGAGCCTGAAGATGATAATTTTCAATATTTCGCTTTGTCTATACCTAGTTCTGTTTATCAAAATAAATAATTATTTAATATCAAATATCAAATGTCAAAAGAAATTACATTACCATCTTCTCCAATTTTAATTTTTGGCGATTATTACCTCTCTAAAAATTATATAATTGCTGTTAAAAAAAAATACACTGAAGTAAGATGGTTAACGTTTGACGCTTCTGTTGAATCTGTAGACAGAATACGAATGGAGGCTGAAGCATTAACATTTGATTCAAAACCAAAAATATTAATAATTGAAAACCTACCTAATCGTAAACAAATTAGGGAGTTTCTTATTAATTTAAGTCAAACATGTTCTTCAAATACCAAAATAATTATTTGGGATTCTAGTAATAAAATTAAAGTTGACCCTAAAACTAAAACCTTAAATAAAACATGGAGTGATTTTCTTAAAACTATTAAAAAAAATCCCGATAGTAAAATAATTAATAATGGCGATAAATTATCAAACAAAAATCCATCTGATAGCATTGCTTTTGTTACAAAAATATTTAAGAAATTTAATAAAAAAATCAATAATGATGTAGCAAAATTAGTAGTATATTTAATAGGTAATGATCGAGGATTTTTATTATCTGATATAGAAAAAATGTGCCTTATTTGTCCCGAATTAGTTACAGCAGATTTTATAATTGAACATGCGTATCCCAGTTCTAAAGAATCATCATTGCTTAAATTATCGCAAGCATTAAATACAGGAGAGTATGAAAATGTAGTGTTTATAATTGAAAAATTTATAAAATCAGGATTTAATGCTAATGAATTAGCAGTTGTAATGCTTCGACAAAGTAGATGGCAAATGGCAGCTATTTATTTTAAATGGCGTGGGTATTCTTTATCCGACATTACAGATAAATTAATTAGAATGGGTAAGTTTCCAGCATATTTATGGCATAATCCTAATAATTCTTATGAAGCGAAAAAACATCAAGCTGAAGAATACAAGGATCCAGAAAAAATGTTAGAATATTTAGTTAGAAAAAACGGTATTCCTAGACATTATTTCAAATTAAATATTTCGAAAAAAACAAAAACAAAAAGAAAAAAGAAATCTAATAAAAATGATATTGTCGAAAAACAAAAAAAAGAAAATAAAAAACAGAAGGCGGAAATACTTCCTCATCCATTTGTTGCAGAATTAACAGCTAAATTTGTAGAAGAAAAAATTATTAATGCTAATAAACAAGAAGGAATTGAAGATAGTAAAATTATAAATAAAGCATTTGACAGAAGTATTGCTGTTTATTTATTTATTACAAATAAATTAGCATCTATAAGATATGGTAAAAACCCTATGCAAGATCTTCAAGAGATGGCTAAGGTTTTAACTAACACTAAATTAGATATCCTCTGAAGAATCAGAAGAACTAGAAGGTTGATTGATTTCGTCTACTTCTTCTATCAGACTGTCAAATAAATTACCTTCTATTTTATTTTTTTTCTTTTTTCGAGGATGAAGTTTTTGTATTTCTTGAAGTTTTTGAATATCTAAGCATTCTTTGGCTTTTAATTTGTTTTCAATTTCTTCTAGTATTTTGCGATTATTTAAATCTATAGTTATTGTCCAGTTATTAAGAACAAAATCTAATCTGTCAAAATGATTTTTTTGTAACCATATTATTGTTGTAATGGGATTTCTATGGAAGCTGTTTGAACCAAATTTATGACAGCTAGGACAAACCGCGATACCATTTCTAATGTCAAATTTTAAAACAGCATCTTTAATATTACGGGAGAAAAGATGATGTGCATCTATTTTTATTTTTTTCTGGTTTTTATTTATATCGCCCTTTTTTGCCCCACAATATTCGCAAGTCCAATTAGTTCTAGATAAGACTGCTTCACTCCATAACCTAAAGAGTCTATTCCGAATAGTTGGAAGACGACTTAATTTTTTTATTTTTTTTGATTTAGATTTTTTCACTATATATATATTATACAATTTTTATTAGTGATTTTCCTGCTTTTAGTGTATTTTTTAAAGGATTTTTGAATAAAGTAAAGAATAATGACTATATGAAAATATCCGAAAGTATAGATGTTTTAAAAAAACAATTATTGCTGGAAAGAACTCCAAAAGGCCGACCAATAACAAAATCTGCTTTATTGGTTGTTGAAACTACAATAGAAGATCAAAAAAATTATCATATTGATGCTATAAAGTGTCTTAATTGTGGTATAATACTATCAAGTCTTTTAGTTCCACAAGGTTGTGTTAATTGTCGAAGCAAGGACTTGTTATTGAAAATATAGAATAATTGATAGAGGAGATTAAAATGACAGAAGATTATACAGAAAACATTGAAGATAGAGAACCGTTAGATACTGAAAATATGTTAAAAGATGGGTTTTTAAAAGAATTACAAAAAACTGATAAAAAAAGTGCATCTCAAATCAGAACAGCATCTAATGAAATTGCTTCTGAAGTTGAGACAGGAATTGCTAAAGATTTTAATCAAGAAAAGGTATTGGTAGATTTATATGACACTAGAGATGGCCTTCTTGATTGTTTTGGTTCTGTTAATTATAATTCAGGAGTTGGACGCTCATTAACAAAGCATATTAATGTTTTAGGGTCTTGTATTCAAAAAATGGGTGGTGCAGTTGATAAATTTAATCCATTAGATCATATATCTGGTTTACAAGAACCTGATTTACGTAAAAACGCTCAAAAGGTTTTAGAAGTTACTAAAGCATGTTATAAGTTAGGGTCTGTTCAAGAATCTAAAGTATATAAAGACGATAGAACTATTGTCATTATATTTGCTGGCCAGGATAGCGATACTTTTTATAAAGCTACTGGAACAATTAGTCCTAAAAAAGAAAATACTTGGATAGGAAATGAAGCTATTGATTATATTTACACCCCTTCTGAAGGTAAAATGTCAGTTAAAGCATTAGATGAAACAGGTAAATGGACAGACAGAAGTTCTTCTTATGATATTTATTGGGAATTAGAAGAAAACAATCAACCTCCAAAAAATGAAAAAAATGAAAAAAAAGAAAAGGAAATTTCAGTAGAATCGCAGAATATAGTATCACAAGATAGAGGTAGTACTGACAAGGCAATTAGTAGTGATTTCCCTATTGTTGAAGAAATTAAAGAAAATAAAAAAAGTTAAAGGTATTTTTAAATTAATTAAGAAATAAATAATATGATAACACCATCAACTAATAGAGATATACAAAGAATTACATTTGTAGAGAGCTTGCATGCTTCGTTAAAAAAACAAGCAACTAAAGCTATTAAAGACCATCAGCGTTTTATAGCCATTGCGAATTCGTATATAACAGACGGTTTAGAAGAATCGGAATGTATTGAGCTTTTAATGATTGATGGTGTTTCTAGAGAAGCTTCTGAAGGATATATAGCTATAGCGTCAAACAAAAAAAATAGTCCAGAAAATAAATTACCTGAATATAGTTTTCAATTCGAAGACGTTTACGGTAAAATGTGGACTTCTTTTGATATTGGAAAAACTGTTAGAGCGTCTACTGACAATGATGCATGGACAAAAGCTGAAGAAATTATTGATCGAGTACCACAAATGGAACCTAACAAAGTACTGTCCGTTAATAGGATTAGTTAATAATGCCTGCATTATCATCTACTGCCACTTCTATTTTAACTATTTTAAATAATATAAATGAACTTATTGTCGAATCTAGTGACCGATCAGGTGCCAATGATGTAATGAAGGCGTTAGTTGTTTATGCCAAAAATAAACGATTTGATATTCCTGATGATAAAATAAATAATTTTTATGCTGTTTTAATTGATAGTAAACCATACACTTTGACTAATTTAATTATGGATATAGCTCAAGATATTGTAGTTATTGATCGAAAAAAACAAATCTAAAAATAAATTTCTTTTCATTTATTGTATAATATTACTACGTTTTATAATTTGGAGAAAAATTAAATGGATACATCTGGACAATCTGAATTCGAACAAGAAAATAATCCTAATATTCCACCGGAAAATACAATGGTGCCTATAGAATCTCAATTATCTTCTGGTGGTGAAGATATTCAAAAAACATTAAATCAATTAATAAATTTTAGTGACAACGTATTACATGAACCAACATGTATTATTTGTTCTAATCCTTATAGAGAAGAATTAGAACAAATTTGGGTACATAATAAATCTCATTCTGCTGTAAAGCAATATATGAAAGAGAAATCTAATATTACAATATCTAAAAATATTATAGATAACCATATGCTTTATCATGTTAATAGAGGTATAGCAGAAATTCAAAAAATCGAATATGCAGACAGAATACGAAGACAGTTAAGTGTAACTAAATTAACTACGCTTGATAGAATCGATCTTGGATTTGCAGCATTAAATGAAAGGTTGATGGGAATCAATAGTATTACTCCTTCAGGAGAGTATAATCAAGCAGATATTGAAAAAATTAAAAGTGGAGAGGTTACTAAACTTATGTCTTCTTTTAATAATCTTTTAAAATTATATTTAACTATTACAGGCGAAATGCAAAAAAGTGGCGAATTTATAATGATTCCTCAACTTGCTTTTATTAATTTTATTACTGATTCATTAGCAGAAGCCAAAGATGATAACGAAAGAGCAATTATCAATAATTTGCTTACTAAAATGAAAAATCTTGCACAATTATCATAAAAATCAATAGGAAACAATGTATAAAAATTAAGAAAGGTTTTACAATGTCTAATTCAAAATCAGAAATTACATTTTCAGATATTCTGTTACGCCCTCAATTTTCCGAAGTATTGTCTAGATCTGATGTAGATATAACTTCTGATCTAGGTAAATTAAAATTAAAATTACCAGTTATATCATCTAATATGAAACATGTTACAGGAGTTCGAATGCCTGTAGCTATGTATGAAAATGGTGGACTTGGTATTCAACATAGGTTTAAATCAATTGATGAATCTGTAGTTGATTATTGCGAATCTATAAGATTAATAAATATGCCTGAGAATCCAAATTATAATAAAATGATTGGGGTTTCAGTAGGAGTAAAGCCAGAAGAAAAAGAGAGATTTGAAGCTCTTTATAATGCAGGAGCAAGAATTATTTGTATAGATGTTGCTCATGGTCATCATTCTTTAGTTAGAGATATGATTTATTGGATTAAAGAGCATTATGATCCTCAAGAGTTAATTTTAATTGCAGGTAACGTAGCAACTCCAGAAGGGGCTATTGCATTGTCAGGATGGGGCGCAGATATTATTAAGGTTGGTATAGGCCCTGGAGCTGGATGTATGACTAGACGTAATACAGGAGTTGGTGCCCCTCAATTTTCTGCTTTAAAAGATATCAGAACAATTACTCAAGCTGATGATATAAATTTAAAAATTATTGCTGATGGCGGTATAAAATTTATTGGAGATTTTTCTAAAGCATTAATTTATGCAGATGCTGTTATGGTAGGTCATTTTGTTGCAGGTACATCCGAAACCCCAGGAAAGGTTTACCGTAATAAAGATAATCAACTTTATAAAATTTATGGTGGGTCTGCAAGCGGAGAGAATAAGACAAGTAATGGCAATAAACAGCAATATGTAGAAGGAGTTATGCAGACTATTCCTTTTAAGGGACATGTTAAACATATTTTAAATGAAATTAAAGAAGGTATTCAGTCTGCTTTTTCTTATTCAGGA
>Ga0164313_10002424_pt1 | contig 16747 bp, 13 predicted proteins | sample GuaBasSedimGuay4_FD_113735 | JGI IMG/M metagenome (GOLD analysis project Ga0164313, IMG submission 113735) | Subseafloor sediment microbial communities from Guaymas Basin, Gulf of California, Mexico - Guay4, Core 4569-4, 0-3 cm | ecosystem: Environmental > Aquatic > Marine > Hydrothermal vents...
AGCATGGGTGTCGTTGTGTTTGATAACACTACTCCAGCCAATGCAGAAATTGGTCGTACAACTGGTCGTGATTTGACTGGTGCCGGTAACGGTTCTATGACTATGGATGACTTATATGAAATGTATGCTAAGACATTAGAAAGAGGATTTACTCCTAACACTATTCTTATGCATCCACTAGCATGGTCAACATGGGTTAAAGATCCTCTAATGAGAGCATTTGCACTTAACTCAGGTGGTGGAACATGGTATGGTGGCTTTAATAACAGCCCTACTCCTCAGACACCTTCTACTTGGTCTAACCTAGGTAGAATGCAAGCCCCATCAGCCGCTGATGCCCCACAAGCAGAGAGAGAGCCTACACAGCAATCTTCAGCTCAAATTCCAAACCACTTCCCTTTTGGTGGATTAAAGATCATAGTTACCGCTCAGGTTCCTTTTGATCCAGCAACAAAGACTACAACAATAATCATGTTAGATGACATGGAAGTTGGGGCACTAGTTGTTGCAGAAGATCCAATGATGGAAGAATGGAATGATCCAGCTAGAGATATCTTAAAGATTAAGATGAGAGAAAGATATGGAATGGTATTATTCAATGAAGGTTTAGCAGTTTCTATTGCTAAGAACATCAGCATTGAAGCTAATGAAATCGTTCTACCTCCTCAAGCTACAATTGAAGGTATCGCACCTATCGTTCGCAAGCCTTAATAAGCTTCACGGTAGTAACAAACCTAAAAGGGTGGGCTCTTGCCCGCCTTTTTTTTTGAGTATAAACATCTCGTATGATATACTTGTCTAACAAAACAAATCATTACAAATGAGGAACAACATGAAACTTAAATTATCACTTATAGATAAAAATTTCTTCTTCTTAGATGGCCTTAATATAGTTAAAGGTGAAGAGCAGGAAATTGATCTAGCCGATAAATCAGATACATTTATTTCAAGTATTGCCAGTTCTATAGCAGTAGGTATATTAAAATCAGAAACTACACATAGTGTATTAGTTGGTTTAATAAAAGAAAAAAATTATAGAGAACTTATGGCAAGAAGACTTAGAGTCGATTTATCTAAAACACAAGATGTAATTGAAACTAAGCCGGTAATAACAAATATAGAAGTAGAAGTAGAAGAAGTAGTAGAAGAAGAAATAATAGTAGCAGAAGAAGTTGAAGAAGAAGTATTGGAAGAAGTAGTAGAAGATCACGATGAAGCATTATACTCTTTATTGTTGGGTTCTAACAGATCAGTATCTACAAAATTAAAAAATGCTGATTTATCTACTGAAGATAAAAAGAGACTACTGGAATCAGAAAAGAGTGGTAAAAATAGAGCTGTAGTTAAAAAAATATTAGGTACATAAAAAATGTATAGCCAACTAGAAGTCATAGAAGTATTAAACACGCCAGAAGAATTAAAATCATTCCCTGTCGAGGGAACAATTAATATTCTTTTTAGTGGTAAACCAAATCCAGTAGGCATAGGTGAATATGCATATATTATCAGACATGATAATGATATGGATGTAAACTTACCTAACGTCGCAGATTATGCAATAAGAGAGGTTGGCTATGTACAAGTAGATAGATACGACAAGGTTGAATCAACAGTAACTTTCACAGAAGAGACAGTTGATGAATCATGGATATTATCTTTTACTCCTAAAGAAGCTCTGATAACAAATGCAGCATATTACCTAGTTCTAAGTAAATATTTAGTGCCAGAATATTATGAAATAGTTAAGACCATTTCATATGGACCATCAAGTATAGCAATAGAAACAGGGCAGTCAGCAACTAGCGAAGTTGCTGACTGGACTATCCAGATAATTACAGAATCAGTATTATCACAGGGGTCTCACGTTATAGAGTTTTCAGTATTAAAAGATGGATCATCATACGCTCCACTAATATCTTTAAACATTAGACACGCCACCTTCCCCCTATCAGAAGATGTAAACATAGCATTTAGTCCAGACATACCGTTCCTAGTAGATGAAACATTTACTATATCTACAACAGACTTCACGGGCATAGAAGATACATTATTACAAAATATAGAAACAAACATACATGCTGACATAATACCACCTTCAGAAGAGATACAATCTGAAAGAATAGAAAATGCTGATATTGTAAAATTCTATGAAGATAATGGTTGGACACAAAGAACACAAGATCAAACAGAAGAACCAGAACAACCAGTTATTCCTGGCGAACCAATAGTAAACGATATATCATCTAGCTTTATCCATCCAAGCACAATCATCATAGATTGTGGTGCAGAGATAAGTCCATACTCCCTAATAGATTCAGTCTTCAATATAGACATAAGTTACGCATTCAACAATTTTGTATTACCAGAAATGGGATATTACAATGAAGATGCACAATATGTTATCTATTATTCAATAGTTGATAAGAATTTTATAAAACTAGAAACACAAGAGAATACAGAACTAGTCCCTATAGGACAAAAGTTTATATTATTACCTAGGATTTAAATATGGAAAGAACATATGATGAAATGTTAGCTGAGTACTTAGAGAATAAGCCCAGCTCCCTATTAGAGTTTTACTTTCTATATTACGAGAATGCTGGTGAATTAGTTTCTAAGTTTAAATATGAACCAAAAGTTATTTTTAATCAGGAGTCTGGTGTATGGGAAGGCATTCCAGAAGGAACAGATCACTCAATATATGAAGATTATGATCCAATGGCTTTTCCATTATTATTTAATCAAGATGGAATAATAATAAGACCAATAAGGTACAATGTCAGTTCAGAAACAAACTTCCTAGAAGCAAAAACGATGTGGTTAGATAACATAAACTATACCCCATTTGTTAGAGTTATACATATAGATAATAGGGACGGCACAACAACTTTAGCTAACCCTTATGGAATATCATTATTTGGAGTTCAGGAAGTTTATTTTGGTGAATTTTTTATGTTATCAAATAACTATAAAGTTATAAAAAGATTTAACATAAAGACAGAATTACTACAAGAAGATAAAAATAGTACTGTATATACAGACCTCAATCCAGGCTTCTCGTATCCACCAGATACGAGAATGGGAAAAGACCTTTCTTTTACTAGATGGTATTTTGGATATTCACCAATACCGGAAGAACAAAGACCTGACTTTTTAAGCATGCCAGAAGTTACTCCTACTATAAATAAATTTATACATACTGAGAGCAGAAGAAGATGGCAAAGTCTAAGAGAGGAGTGTCTATCTTGGCATAGGGTTTATGATAAGTACAATATGAACTATGAAGCTAAAAACTTAAATTCTAGACCAGAAAGTATAATAGGTACAATGAAGTGTGCTTTGGATTTTAATAAATTAAAAGATTTCTTAGATGAATCTTTTAATTATGATTCATATGAAACAGGAAGTAAAATATATGATATAATTCTTTATCCACCATCTATGTATAAGTATCCAGCAGATTCAGTAATAACAATATTAGAACCAAGAATCAATAGCGTAAATGATTTTACTGATAGAATAATATTTGAAGCACCGAGCATGTTTAAGACAGATGGTAATTTTCATTATAATATAGATTTTTATGAACACGATAATAAAGAAACACTATTATTTTCTACATCATCATTTAGCGGAGATGATTATTATGAAAGTTCTGGGTGGTTCCATTCTATAGATGGGATGGAAACATGGGAGCCAATAGGGGCATTACAACCAACATTTGATAACAGATACGAAGATGAACATGGAACAGATGCAATACAAACAACTCATATTAAATATGTTTTATCTCAAGGCATATTCAATACAGTAAGAAGCAAACCATCTATATCATTTACAATAAATCAAATAGATGGAACTTTAGTGCATTTTTATGCACGTAAATTTCAACTATCATACAATAATGAATTAACATAAAAGGCAATATAGGAATAAACAATGGCAAATATAATACTAAGATTAACAGGTGGATCTTCAAATGTGATTGCAGACCAATCCCTTGGTGGAGCAATGGGGACTGGAGGTGGTGCAATTATAACTACATCAAATACTTTATTAAACAACTTATTTGATAATATATCTAAAACAGAAAATAATGCAGGAACTGTAGATTATAGATGTATAATGCTACATAACGATACGGCCAATGTTGGAGACATTTTCATAAATGGATCAGTATTTTTAAGTGGAGTACCAAAAGCAAATATAGAAGTGGGATTTGGTGATTATAATACAGATGCAGTAACTATAGCTGATGAGTTAACACCACCTTCTGGAATAATATTTTCAGAGCCAGACGATGGATCACCATTAGTTTTCCCCGGTTCAGCAGAACTTGATATTGGAGAATATGTTGCTTTATGGATTAAAAGAACTGCTCAAAATATTGCAGGTGCTGGAACTATAACAGATATCATTACATTAACTGTGAGAGGCGCAGAGTAATATGTCTTTCATCCACAAGGGTGTATCATTCTTTTTTCCAAGACTATTAGAATCTCAATTATTTTTATTTAATAATAGAGATAATTTAATGAAATATAGTGACACATTTGGAGTTCCAGGTATAGATCTTTATTCTAATGAAATCAATTACTATATATATAATCCAGATGTTAATAATTCAGGTTTAAACTTGCAGGAACTAGGTTGGAATCTAGCTAAAATAAGCACACCACATATAATTGATTACCCAGGAGAGGAAGATACATTTGCCCAGAAAGTATTTGGGGTACCGATTGCATTTTATAATACTGAAGCAACTCAAGTTGTATTCTTATTAAAAATGACTCATTCATCAACAATTGATGTAGTTGTTAAGTCATTAGATGTTGCTAGCGACACAATGGTATTAAGAGTTACAAATGGAACAATGACAGATCGAGTCGGAAATACAGTTGCGATAACCACATCAATCATTGATGAGAAAATGATCTTGTCAAGACAAAACAATTTATATTCTGGTGGTGAATTCATAGATGGTATCGCAACGATAAATGGAACAGGATCACCTCAGATAGAAGTTGGGGTTACGATGGTAGAATATAAATGTACAGTAATTGATGCAGTTACAATTTCAGGAATATCAGAAATAGAAGTACACATAGATGATGAATATGATGAGTATGAGATTGTAGACATAGTAAATATGTCACCAGATAATCAAGAACTAATGATTCTACCATTAGGGAATGGTATCTTTGTTCCCAAATTAGATGACACCACTGATACAGGAAGCGTATCAGGGGATACATTTCCTGATACAATAGGACAACATGGTTTAGAATCTTGGGTATATAATCAAGAATCAATGTCTTCAAGAAGTGCCATGTCTTCATCCGTTATGAAGTTTGTATTAGAACCAAATGAAGTATATAAATTCATGACTATTGTTTGGAAAAGCGATGGGTTATCATTCTTCTCAAATGGACTTCATACTAGACTATTTAATTAATAATAGGAATCTATAATAATGGATTTTAATTTCACTTTATCTTGGGACTCCACACCAGTATTCAAACTATATGAATTTGATATACAATGGAAATCTACTCCAACACAACAAGCCTGGCTATCAGTATTAACTGTTACCCTACAAAGCACAATAACATCATTTAATAGAATTAACTACTTTTCATATCATTCATTATTTAATAATGTTAGAGATTATGAATTCAGATTTCCTTATCATACAAATGTTGAACCTCCTCCAGTTGTAATTCCAGAATACGATTCTGTATTTAAATTTCCATACATATCTAACATCTCCTATACAATAGGAGATTCAATATTTACTTTTAAATATAAAGCAGACCATTTAGGTTTATCATCATACAGTTTTGAGTTTCTATACCTTAGCGAAAAGGAAGGTTATCCACCAGAAGCAGTAGATCATATTTTTAAGTTAAAATTTACAACAAGTACTAATTTGCGTAGTAGCTATACATATGTGTATCGATATTTATCTGAACGGACACCAACAACTGAAGAAGTAATACATGCATTTCGATTACCATATACCATAAGAACAGTATCTTATGGTGATGAAGACTCGGTAATATCAGAATTGATACCTTTAGGAAATAATATATATGACTATACAATATCAGTTCCATTAATGAGAATATATCCAGGGCAACATGTAGTCATGATAGATAGTGGATCAACATATTCTTCTTTTTTTGTAAAAATCAATATTAATGATCCAGGCACATACCCATCAGAAGTTATTGCTTATTCTAACCATGGTGTAAGATTAACAATAGCTTGGGAAGGCGTAGATATTCAAAATATGTTAATCTATGTAGAAAATATAGATATAGATTCTTCTATCTCTATATCAGCCTACAGGGAGGATGATGGTGAATATGTTGCGATGGTTAATTTGTGGCCAAAATGGTCATCATTCATAAATGAAAAATCTTTTGATGAAAATGGTATAGAAGCTGAAGTTTTAAAAGATTATGCAACATTAGTAGTGCTAGACTCTGAACCATTTAAGATATTTCCTCTACAACCAGATTCTTGTTGCCTACTTAGAACTAGAGAGTTATGTGAACTACCACCATATAGAGAACCAGTAGATATAATACCTGATCCACCTGATATACCAGAAATACCACAAGTTGAAATACCAATAGGTGAGATGCTTCTAATGATAGAAGAACCTAGATCAAATTATATATATGAAGATAGTTCTAGATCGGTAATAACAGCAACACATGTAGATGCAACATGGGATGATATAACTGGAATGGGAGAAGGGCGAGCACTAGAGTCTGGAGTAAACCCATTTGTTGATATTAATCCAACGGTTAACACTGTAGCAGACTCATTATTTAGAGCAACGCAAAATTATCAATTTAATAATTACCCAATAAATCAATTATCAGAATTAGCAGCAATATCGGTATTAGAAGAAGCAAGTGACAATTGGGGAGAAGGATCTTTATTTACAGATTTTCAATTCAATCCAGCATTAAGACCAAGATCAAATGAAATATCATCATTTGTGTATGAAATGATAGATAGAGAATATTTTAGATCTACTGATGCAGTAATAGATAGAAAGCAAGGATATAATTTATCTATGATAAATGGTCATATATTTACTACTCAATTAATTAAAATAGAAAGAGATATCTCTTATGCACAGGGACAACCAACATTGACTGGAAAAATATTACCATGGAACTATATGTTTGAGGATGATATTACAACTATGTTGCCAAACTATCAGATCATGAATGACTTACATGATGTTTCATATGAAGGTATAGATGTATCAGCATTTATAGTAACAGAGCCAGAAGGAACTAGACCAAGTAGTTCAGATGGTGATATGATAGATTAAATACACCATGATTATATCAAGGAGATGTAAATAGTGGCATTAGTAACACGTTATCAAAAAATAAAAATTACTGGAAGTGTAGAAGGTCAATTATTTAATACAAGTAGTGGCCGCTATAGACATTATAACTTTATATTAGATTTTTCAGAATTTGAATCTCAACCTAATCATGTTGAAACTAAATTAAATAAACTAATAATAAATGTTCCTGGATTAATGTCTTATGACTATTTAGGGTCTTTATATCTACGTCTTTCAGCTAGGGAATATATTAATTCATCATCTGGTTTTGGAAATTTATTTTACCTAAGTGAAACAAAAAAGAGTGAAATACCATCAATAAGCTCAACAGGAATATTAGAGAACATAGGTCAGTCAAAAGCAGGAACCATACCCGTAGTTCCTTCTTATGATACAGAAAAGGATTTACAAAATCCTTTATCAGATTCGTGGGAACAAACATATGAAATTCCTGGTGGTACACTAGAATATGATCAAATGCTTCATGGATATGGAAGAACATTAAGACACGGAGATCAAATCATCATCTCCTTGTCGGCAAACAAGAATGCTGACATGAGCCCAGACTTTACGATCATGCAAGCTAATGATAATCCTAGTAGGGAATATGGTGGAAACTTTACACTTAACGTAACACTAGAAATAGAATCTGTAATAAGTGGTAGTTGACTACTACCATAATGAATAATAAATAGGAAATAGGAAATAGGAAATAATGGCATATTATCCATGGCAAAATACATCATCAATTGTAATCCCAGATGCTACAAAGATAGAAAAAGGAATGCCTGATTCAGTAAAGTTAAATGAAAGCATCTGGCCCATTACGATTAATAATGGTGAATCACCACCACCTGTCAATGAAGCCAGGTGGGGTGAAAAGACATTATGTTTATCAATGAGTTCGATGATAAGCAATATCAATAGCGACGTATTACATTTAACTCCTTTTAAGATGTTAAGATCTAATATAGCTAGACAACCTTATGATGATCTATCTTCAACAGCGGTCGATGGTCTATCTACCACAAGAGATGGTTGGAACTCAGATGATCCTGAAGTGGGAGATAAGTTTCAATCAGATACAACTAGTGCTACCAAGATATATGACAAAGTTTTTGTATCAACTAACGATTCAATTATATACAAATTAAAGAATTCTGGTACAGAATCTGTACCAGAATATATCATATTAGAAATGATAGATTTAGCAGAACTATATCCAACCAAAAATAGAACCGCAATGACTACAGGATTAGATAATGCAAGAAGTAAAATTTGGATAATGCAAGCAGTTAATCAATATCTATTTGTAGTTTTTGTTAATAAATTATTTATCTTAAGGTATGACATAGAGGCTAATTCTAATTATTCAGTTAGGTATCAGGGATATCTACCTGATATGTTTACTAGATTTAGTAATTCTACATGCGATAATATGTCACCATTATCTCCAGGTAGATACAATGAACCACAAAATGAATTTCCAGAATATGATTATCTTATTGGATGGAAAGATCAAGCATTTGTAGTATCTTCTGGTGCATATCAGGAAGAGCATGAAATTGAATTCAATAGTGATTTGCTATCTCCTAAGTGGATGGGGGATCCTAATGTAGGATATTTTATAGTATATAATACATCTGCTCATCAGAATGGATGGAACAGAACGCCTTGGCCATTATGGTGGAGTCTTTGTTCAACAGAATTGAATTATGGTAGTTATGGTAGTTATGGTAGTTATGGTAGTTATGGCTATAGTTATGATGGTTATGGTTATAGTTATGGTTATGGTGGTTATGCCCCATGATATTAATAAAACAATATAAATTAAGAGTGTATAAATAATGCCTTATCAAATATCTACAGATCAAGGGTATTGGTTAAATAGTACCTATAAAATAATAGCAATTGGATGGAATAGAAATGGTGAGCCTTGGCCATTTATGACAACTTCTGCAAGAGCAGGATCTATTGCTTTTAGTGGTACTGTAGTTTCTAACACTACAATACCCGATTATAAAATAGCAAGTAATAATACAAATGAGCCAGTTTTTGTTTCCATAGAAGGAGATGATCAAGTCACTGAAGGACAAACTGCTATATATACAATCTATTTAAAAAATAGAGACGGATCACCATATAATGTTACGCAAAATACAAATATTTATATTGGATATTTTGTTGGTTATAATGCAGAGATGTCAGATATCAATCCTGTTGATCAAGTGATGATAGGAAGTGGTTCAAATAGTACAGTACTTGCGTTAACAACTAATAATGTAGATGAGCAACTAAACTTATACAGAACAATAGATGTATCAGTGCTAGATATAGACAGAACTGGAATCGATTTAGTAGACCTAATAAGTGCAACTAAAAAAACAATAATAAGAGATAGTGAGCCTAAGCCGACTATCTCGTTCCTAACAGAATCACAAAGCACAACAGAGCAGAATGCTACATTAACTATTACAATAACTCCCGATGTTGCTCCAACAGAATACGACATAAGAATACCACTTATAATATCTGGTACTGCTGGAAGTCATGATTATTCAATTTCAAATGATGAAGAAATATTATTACCTATTGGATCTAATAGTGTATCTATAAATGTAAATATAATATCAGATGTATATTTGGAACCAGATGAAACAATAATAGTAACAATGGGTATACCTGAATACGGAATACTTGGGGGTATAACGGAACATACAATAACAATACTAGGTGAACCTTCAGTATCACTTGATGAAGCTCTAGGGATTGATGGAGTAGAAGGAATATCTGTTTCAACAAGATCTCCGTGGAGATGGTGGGGACAAACTGGTGGTGTTGGCAATGGAAGTGATACTGCTGCAAGGCCTGCTGCTATGTCTAGATATGAAAGATCATATTTAGATATAATAGTTGATGGTTTTGGTGAGCTTAAATTCGACTGGAAAACAGGAGAGTATGTAACTATCTATTATCATATAAACAATGTAGAACAGCCAAGAAAAAATGGAAACAGTGATTGGACAACATCAGTGAGTCCTATTTTTAGCAATGACAGAAGTGCTCATGCTGAACTTAACTATTATTCGAGTTCAGGTAATGCTTCTACGGGTAATTCATGGGTCGATAATATGACCTGGAGACCAGGAAACATATTACCACTAGGTACAGCACTAAATAATTTAGAATTGACATTTACAACAGAAGGATCTCGTGGTGGATTTATAGGCCAAGATATCTTAGGATGGTCAACCCCAAGTGGGGCTGCAGCCATAAATCTTAGCGGGGGTGAACAGGCATCATTAAAAACTTCAGTTGATGGTCCAGAATCAAATATTGTATTTGACTGGGGCTTTATAGATAATGTGTATGGTAACTTCCTGAAGTTTTTAGTAGACGGAGTAGAAGAGGCTGCGACATCAGATAATGACTTATCAGATAACACATCGGAGACAATTTCCATTCCATTAGCAACAGGATCTCATGACTTAGAATGGAAATATATAACCCGTAATTCTGATAGCAATGAAAGTGTTGTTACTCCAATAATAGATAATATAAGATACACACCGAGTTAATATAAATGGCAAATTATTCAGATTTAACAATAATGTTTAATATTAGACACTGGTTCGAATTCGAAAATAATACGAACCTGGGTCTAGATTCGATAACTGGAAGCACACTCCTATCAGCATTAAATGTTTCACAAGCACCTTTTAAAGAAGATCCAGATTTACCTGGATATCCAACAGTGGGTAATGGACTATCCTTATTAGATCCAGCTGCATCAATTATAGATTCTAATATTAAAATATTAGATTTAAATCCTATATTTAATACTGGAACAGATAGTCTTGCTATAACAACACTATTTAATTTTGTAGACAATGATTACATATCTGGAGTTTCTAGCCCCTACGGATCAGGAACCCATTATGATATATTTAGGATATTAACAGCAGCAAAAGGAACCATACAAGGAATTATATATTCAGAAATAGATTCAGAAACATCTAGTTGGAAAACTACACTAAAGGTTCATATGATTATTGGAGATGCCATAGTGCCTATATCTAATGACATATTAATAGATAAGGATGATATCAATTCTTTGACCTTCTCGCTAGAGAGAATTAAAGTCTATAATAATGAACATGATTTTAACGATGGAACAAATTCAAACAATGAAGACAAATATGAACATACATTATCTATACCTGGAGCTACATATCTAAATGTAAGAATAGAATCAGTAGTTCAATATGACTTGAAGGTAATAATAGATATTTATGATAAAGATAATAATCTAATTCATTCATGTGAAGGATACAGTATGATGGATGATGTTATTCGAGTCCCAGGAGATTTAGCTAGAATAATTGTAAGAGGGGTAGATGGTGACGAGATAAGCAGAACCACCCATGTAACAGTTACAGATCAAGATGGTAATGAAGGTCCTTTTTTAGAAAAGAATATATTTAAAGCTTACTTAGATGGAGTCTTGATTACAAAAGAGGAATCAGATATAGGCCCACTAGATATAACCGATATAGTAATCACAAATGGAATTGATATACCAAACTCTTTTGCTAATCTTCTCCTTTCTCCTTTCCCAGGAAAAATATCAGAATTAATAATAACTGATGCACTTTCAGATGCAAATACATTTAGACTTCATAGTATCATGAAGGGGTTATTTCATGAAGATACTTTAGATACATTAGCTGTAGATAATAATGCATATATTTGGCATAAGTTTACAAATAAAATAAAAATAACAAGAAATAATGCTATAAATTTCTATAGCTTTGAAGAAATTCACAAAGTCAATGCAGATATGTCATATAACGTATATGACTATATTAGATCAAAAGAGTATAAATATTCTTTATCATGTCCATATGCATATCATAATCCAAGATCTTTTGGTAGAACTGAAGACTATTATAATATTTCTATAGATACTTATGCATGGGTAAGACCACCAGGAAATAAAGATATAGTAGATATACAAAATGTACAGTATTCAACTTTCTTAGTTCATATGCATCCAGAAGGTTCTAATACAGATTCTTCTGAAGGTAATATTTTTTATATAGGAAGCGGTTCATATTCTATGATGCTATCTGTAAATTATATATCTCCAAGTTCTACATATGCAACATTGAAATTTCAAATACGCGAAGGAAGTCCGAGAGTAAATGTAGAGTATGAAGATGTATTACCACTAGGAGCCCCAGTAGTAATATACTTAGCATTAGATGAAAACATTATGCATTTAGCTGTAAATGGCAAAACGTTAATGAAAGCTGCACCATCAGATTTCGGTTTATCAGGATATTGGTATAACATATTAAGACATGATAGAAGGTTTATGGGAATATCATATAGAAATGGATATAATGGTACAGAAATGGATTCACCAGCAATGGCCATATCTGATTATATTTACTATGAGCGCCCTTTGTCAGATGCAGAGATAAAAAGAACATCAAGCGTATATCATGCTGGAGATCCATCATATTCATTAATGGAAGGGCAGGAGCCAACATATGAGAATATGGAATTTCTAAATGGAACTAATCATAGATTGAATTTGTCAGAACCAATCAATAGGGGTTTTGATTCAATTACTGGTCGTAGATTACCAATAGCAATATCTGGAAATAGATATAAAAAGATACCAGGTTTCCCACACATAGAGGGAGTGATAATAGATGGCCCAGCAGAAGATAGACATTGTGTGATTACTAGGATTGGAGAGTATGGATGGTTTTCCACAAGGCAAGGTGATACAGGTATTCAGAATAATGGTAATGCATTTGAACAGTATTTTAATATCGGAACACTCATATATCATGATGATCTAAAAAAGATAAATGTATTCAGATGGAGTGGTAAAAAAGATCCAGATAAAAACTGGATAGAAGTTATAGCTTATGCCAATGGCTCGATATCTGCACAATTATCAGTTGATGGTGTAGAATCAGATTTAGAGAAGGAAAATACAGAATCTAATTTTGGTATTAATACATTTTTTATATCCATAACTCTAGAAGTAGAATCAAATAGAGTTAAAGCAATGATTTATTTTAATTTTACAGATAGACAAGAGTACTTGCGTCCTAGTGTCTATTTCAGCTCAACTGAAATAGACGAATCTTACTTTATTAACAATATAGTAATTGGATCTACATTAGAAATAGGTGGTGGTCCAAATATGAATCAGTATATGGATAGTAATTATAACTTATCCGGTATCATGTCTGATATATTCTTTTTTAAAGATAATAATTTTGAAGTTGAAGATGCCAGACATAAATCGAATAAACAGCTCCCACCTTCTCAATATTCAGATAGAAATATGTATACATCAGCATATGGTAAGGGTGCTTCATCATCTGGAATGAGAACAAAACAAAATCTACTAAACCCTGGCTCAGAAGATATCCTACCTATAAGTGGTGATTTACCGGCATTGATAATTTCAGAAACTAATAAATTTCAATCACCGCTTTTATCAATGAGACCAATAGTTGATGTAAGAGTAGATGACAGCTTCGGTGATGCATCATATCCGGAAACTTACTTAGTTCCAATACCGAGTTGTTCTTCTGCAGATTTAACTTTATTAAAACTATTTGTAGATCCAGAATATCTACATGGGGATGATCGTGCAGTTATTGCTGATGGTGGATTATATATACAGAATTACTGGGATAAGGAAGAAGAGAATGACGTCTATCAAGACCTATGGCGGCCTATATCTTACCATAATAGTTACAAAGATATGTCATATCACTTTTCTTCTAGGGAAGGTATAGTGTATGATTTTGTTAAGTATAATGGTAAAATAGCATTTTCATTTTTAGCAAGATACATAGAAACAGATAAAGATACTTCATATGGAGATATTAATAATCATCATAATGAGTATCGGGGTAAAAGATTATATCATTATAATCATGTAGGATATATAGATCCTGCAATTTTTGGTGATATAAAAAATGGATATAAATATCTTGATGATGGAAGTAATGGTGAGCTAGGACTATTAAGAGCTAATAGAAATAATGGATTCATACACCTAGCTGCAAACAATCCACCAAACTCATTTAATATGAGTAATTTTATAACTAGATTAGCAGCAGCAAGCCCATATAATGAATTATGTCAACATCCACCATATGAATGCCCAGGTAGTGACGACTATGGTGGAGAATACACCTAAATGAGAATATTATGAATATAAGACAAACAGTATCATTTAATGATGGATTACAAGATATACTTGGTAATCCTATACAGATAGTAGGAGCGGTTTACTACGATATCCTACTAGACCCTTTCTACTGCACAGAAAGAGATATATTATCAATAGTAATGGAAGAACCATCTGATAAATACATAGAGTGGGTAAGGGAATTAATTTTTAATGCATCCATAAGAGCAGATGATGTATTTAATACTATAATATTAAAATCATTAGAGTTAACAGAAGAACAAGAATTTAGATTAAAAAGACAGTATGTAATATGTTTAGTTTCATACCAGTTCTATAAAGACTTTTATAAAGACTTTATGAAATCTATTAAGAAAACCAAATTCTTAGGTGATGTTAAAGTTTCATTAGATGTAGAGAAAGATCCATCATTCATAATGCAAGTATCTGATGATGCCAAGGAGTGTTATGAATCAATAGCAGATATGATTGGTGTGGGTGCTGGCATGAATTGTTTTGTTAAAGGTAGATCAAATCCATGTAACTACACTAGTGAAAGACAATGGTATCCTAAGCTAGATGGTGGACATCCCAATGTCCCCATCGCAGCTAATAAAGCAATAACCTTTTGTAATAAATATAAAATAGGTGTTAAGTGAACCCCTTTAGTCCCTCCCTATCAGAATTGAAACTCAATCCTTATAATGAATTAGAAGAAATATCTATACAAGATGAAGTAATGGATTTTATATCAGGAGCAGATTTTGGTATAGATAAGTTTAATGCATATATACATAAAGCACTTAAAAGAGATAAGTATGGATATCCTATTAAATGCACTTGTTGGGATGAGTTTGCAAATGAAGGTAAATCTGATTGTCCTTATTGTGAAGGTATCGGATACTACTGGAAAGAAGTTATTATTCCAGGTATATTCTTCTTACTAAATAAAAGAAAAATAGTTAATGTAATGAATCAATCTGATACAGCAGGTAGACAAGACTCTTACGAAATAGGATTCATAACTAAATTCAATACAGAGCTAATACAACAAGACTTGATCATAGAGCCACACCTCAATGATCAAGGATTCTTCCAACATCCATATAAAGTTAAAGTAAAATACATGGTAAAAGAAACAGTAGAAAGAAGATTAGACATGAATAGGAAAGAATATAATTTATCTATACTAGGCAAGGTGTTATAATGGCTATGTTAACTGATGAAGAGATTAATAGGATACTACGAGGAATACAAGTAGAAGGTTCTAGGACTGTAGCAAGAACTAGTGATCCAGAAACAGATTTCATGTTAGATTTTATTGACATAGATGAGTTTCTTGAGGTATTATATTCATTGTTAGATTCAAGTAACTACATAAAAAAAGAGGATGACAAAAGAGATGCTAATAAATTCATCTTTACACAAGAGTATCCTAACTTTTTAGTAAATGAAAAACAAATAATAACAGCAGAGATAGAAAAAAGGACACTTGCTAATTTATCAGCAAATGCAGCCCCATTCTCTGGTACGTCGGCTTACAGACCGATCTACTTAGGACAAGATAAAGATCCTGTAGATGGAGGTATTAATTTAAACCTCCAAAATATGTATGATAATGGATTAAGATTTACATGTTGGTCAAGTAGTATAATGATGACAAGAAGACTTGCATCAACTTTTGAAGCCATCATGCAGAAATATTATTACGTACTGAGAAAGTACGTGCCAGTATTTATATATACTGGTAGAGGTAATACAATTATAACTGACAAGTATGGAGATTCTAGATACTTCGGTATTCCACTAGACTTCTTTGTTAGAACAAATGAGAGATTTATTCTTAAAGAGAATGAATTAAGAACTATTACAATTAATACTAATGTTGAAACAGCATTAGAATAATAGGAGCACAAGATGCGCAAATATGAAAATTTACCAAGTATTAACGTGGAGCTACTTGATGGTAATCTAATTATAGATGAACCAGTAACAGGTCCAGTCGTTCTTATAATTGGTACAGCATATTCAGGACCAACAAATACTCAGTACTTAGCTGCTGATTCCAATGTTGCATCAAGAATATATGGTGCAGACTCACCATTGATAAGAAAAATGTCTGAAGCGAAAATGACTGGAGCTAAGAA
>Ga0164313_10002425_pt1 | contig 16746 bp, 10 predicted proteins | sample GuaBasSedimGuay4_FD_113735 | JGI IMG/M metagenome (GOLD analysis project Ga0164313, IMG submission 113735) | Subseafloor sediment microbial communities from Guaymas Basin, Gulf of California, Mexico - Guay4, Core 4569-4, 0-3 cm | ecosystem: Environmental > Aquatic > Marine > Hydrothermal vents...
AGATATCCATCTTCATCGTAATACTCATTTTTGAGGGTGAAGTATTCTTTTTTTGAAATCCAGCTTATGATTTTACCCCAAACAACTGCTGCATCATCATGTGGAATAAGGGAGATCTTATAACATTCATATCCTTCCAGTGTTTCGCTTCCAATAATTTTGTGGTCATAATCTTCCACTATTGATGATTCTTTTACAAGGTCATCATTAGTCATATCTGATCCCATCCACGATTGCATCATCATTGAGGGGGGTATCTTAATCATTCGTTCGATAGATGGAACCCAGTTCCACATTTCTTTTTCCCGTTTTAGAAACACCTGGCCTTTTTCTTTTGCCGGGGCAGTAACATAGATCAATGAATAATCTGTTCCTTTTGACCAGGTTTTAAAAGATAATGTTCTTTCCCACTTTGGACGTATTATTGTCATAGTCATTGCTCCCTGACTCGATTTGCCACGCATCAGGTCATTTGCTTTCTCGATTATTTCTAAAGCTGTTAATTCCTGAGCCCCAATGTTTTTTAAAGATACTAATATTAGGATTCCAATTAATGTAGCTGATAACCTTAATAAAATGTTTTTCATTTCTTTAGCTTTACTTTTTATATATACTTTTCTATAATAATATTTTTAACAATATTCAGCGGAAAGTTTTCAGGATCAAATACATAATTCATTCCCACACCATCAAGAGTAGCTCCAAGTAACCTTGCTTCTGCATTTGGATTTTTTGAACCTTTAGCAGAATAATAGTTTTCAAGTGTTTGAATCAGAGGTATAATAAGTTCCATGAATTGCTTTTTATAAATTTTAAAAACAGAAGGTTTCATAATTAGTATAAAATACAATTTCCAGAAAGCCAGGTTATCTTTCAGCTTCAGAAAGGATTTGTCAATAAATAGTTTAAGTTCATCTTCCGTTAAAACCCCATCATGATTAGGATCAAAACTTTCAAATATCTCCTTCAGCCCAAGGTGAAAAATCTCAGAAAGCAAATTTTCCTTACTTTCAAAGTAGTTATAAAGATTACCCTTGGATATATTTGCCTCACTTGCTATTTTGCTGATAGAGGTAATATAATAGCCTTCTTCAGCAAAGAGTTTCAGCGCAGTGTTCATAATGAGAGCCCTTTTTGATTCCCTGATTTCTTCGTATTGCTCGGTAGTGCGCGGGGACATAGTTTAAAGCTTTTATGACTGACTATTCAGTCAATACTATTTGTTTTAAAAAGACACTAGCTGTGCCTTGTGGTGACTGAACGGTCAGTCAAAGATGCAACTAAAAAATATAACTACCAAAAATTTTTACATATTTTGTAAAAATAATTTTTGTTACATTGAATAATTATGCCGAATCATATAGTCAGACAATTCATTCTCTATAAAATCACTAAGGTATTCAGGAATGAAATGCCCACCCGATTTTTGATCTTTTTGTGAATAAATAAATTGACTGAATTTATTTGCAGAACGCTCAAAACCAGCTAGTTTAAATTGAAAATATATGGTCTCAATTTCACTCATAGGATCTCTTTTAAAGTCCTCGTATTTAATCTCTAAAAGATTCTTCTTTTGAATATTCTTTTTGTCAACTTCATATTTTTCTAATGCATCTTTAAACAAACCAAATAATTGCTTATCAAAATTATTTCTTTCTGTTTTTTGAAACCCCACTGATTCTATTACCTGATCCATAAATAGAATAAAAGATGATAGCACCTTATAAGGATTTCGGTAAATGTATAAAAATCGTGCATCCGGAAACATCTTTAATAATTGCGATATACGAAAGATATTAGGTGGGTTTTTAGAAATAAACCGCTGACCACCTGTCCGGATTATTGCTTTTGTTATAATGCTCCGGTACATTCTCTCCCACTCTTTAATACGCTGGTCGCTTAAACCATCAAAGAGAAGTGTTTCTTTTTTAAATTTTTCAAACTGATTCGGAAAATAAAAGAAATTATAGAAACTGATCCTTTGTAAATTTCCCAATGCCATTTCCTCTTCTTGTGGTGAATCCATATTTATCCGGACTTTATCAACAGGCCTCTCCTCAGAAGCAACTAAAGCAGCAAGTTTTTTCATCCAGAAACTATTAACAAGTGAATGGTTTGGAAATACAGACTGGTAAGTACTAACATAGGCTGCATTCGGATCCAGGCACAACAGGTTATGCAAAAAAGTTGTTCCACTTCTCCAGAAACCAATAATAAAAATGGGCTGCTCCTTTATTTCAGTATTTGAAAGGGTCTTCGCATTAATCAGAGACTCCACTCTTCCAAAAGGATCTAAAATCCCGGATAGTACCATTGTAAAGAAAAAACGCAAATAATACTCCGGACTAATTTTTTTTCCTGATGCAATGCGCAAATAATTTCCAAAGCTACTACCCAACATCGGTGATATCGGTAATGAAAACTTTAAGAAGGATTTTTTTGTCATTAATTTTTTCTGAAAATCTGTTTGAAAATACAAAAAATAACTAAATAAGGTCTTAAATATTTATATACCGTTTTGACAATTATTATATCTTTATAAAGTTCTCTTGGAATTCAGAAAAAAAGTTTTAAAATAAATTTTCATTGTAAACAAAAAAACATTACCTTTGCGCTTTAATTATATTAAACATTACAATGAATAAAGGAACAGTAAAATTTTTTAATGACTCCAAAGGATTTGGATTCATTAGCGAAGACGAGACAAAAAAGGAATACTTTGTACACGTATCCGGATTAATTGATGAAATTCGTGAAGGTGACAGCGTAGAATTTGAGTTGAAAGAAGGCAAAAAAGGATTAAACGCGGTAAACGTAAAATTAGTTTAACGTTAATTCATATTTTTAGCTAAAAGCCTGTCAGTTTTGACAGGCTTTTTTTTATTCCAATCCGAAGCACAGCCAGCTTACCAAACTGGAAATCTGTTACAATACTTTTCGCATTGCTGTTTTCTTATAGCATGTTGTCCATTTATTCCCAAAATTGACAAGCCAGCGAAAGCTTATCTAATCAGACAGTTGTCTTTATCACAGATTTTTTGTATCTTTGGGTTATGAGGTTTTATTATTTTGATAAAGTCTTCTTCCGGATGTTTATTTCCGGCTTTCTGCTTGGAATTTCTCTCTGAGAAATTTGAGCTGTAAGTCTATAATATGTGGGGTAAACAAATCTACCGGGAATATTTGGTGGCCTCAGAGGGAAAGAATTATTTCAAATTTACCGAATAGAACTTCCAACCAGGAATTTATATATATACGATCATTAAAGATGAAACTATTCTTAAGGGCAAGCTGGTGAAAGCAAAGTGACCTAAATTCTATAACTCTATATTGAAAAAGGGCTTTTTATGAGCAATTTTTTTCAGGTTTTCATGCGTTTAGTAGCCATTACAGGTTTTACTTTCATTTTTATACTTGTATCAATCTGGCTGGAACCCTCAAAAATGCATAAGCATAGAAAAGTGTCAACTGCTTTTCTAAAATACACTTACCTTATTTATCTTGTTTCCTTTTTAGGCTTTATATATTTTCTATTATTTACAAAAATAGAATTACATGATTATTTTGATATATTTAATTATTCCCTTTTTGTATTATCAGCACTTATTCCAACAATTACTATATTGATTAGAAGAAAATTTCATTTGGGAAGAACTTTTTATAATTTAGTAATTGGCTTCCTTAACCTGGGAATCCTTATATTTATTCTTCATTTCTTTTATAAACTTTTTATATCTGACTGATTTTATCTAAATTTAACCAATACTCTTAAAACTAACTGCTATGCTGAAAGAAAAAATTGTTACGTTTATTGAAGACAGTATTAAAAAAAACTGGGATATCGATGCTTTAGCTGATTATAATGGTAAATCACAAGGCTTCAGTGATACAGCTGAACAAATACTCAAATTCCATTTACTTTTCGAAAAATCAGGAATAAAAAAAGGAGACAAAATAGCCTTAATTGGGAATAACTCTGCGAACTGGGCCATTGTTTATCTGGCAAGTATAACTTATGGAACCGTTATTGTTCCGATTTTACCTGACTTTGGACCTGACAATATTCATCATATTGTTGATCATTCCGATTCTATCCTCTTCTTTGCTTCAGAGCCTATATGGAAAAACCTGGATCAAGATAAAATGCCTGCAATAAAAACGGTTTTCTCATTGGAAAGTTACCAGCCATTATTCTCCCGGGATGAACAAATCAGCAAGCTTGCAGATACACTTGATAAATTATTCAAGGCCAAATATCCAGAGGGATTAAGCCCTGAACAAATTTCCTTCCCAACAATTGATAATTCCGAATTAGCTCTTATAAGTTATACATCTGGCACAACAGGATTCTCCAAAGGGGTTATGATATCACATAATAGTCTTACTGCAAATGTTAGGTACGCCCATCGTAATATGCCACTGGAACCCGGCGATTCAATACTTTCTTTATTAACCATTGCCCATTCTTTTGGAATGTCATTTGACTTTCTATTTCCCTTTACCATTGGCTGTCATATTACTTTTCTGACAAAAATTCCATCATTACCGGTATTAATGAAAGCATTTGATGAAATCAAGCCCAGACTTATTTTACTTGTACCCCTGCTGCCTGAAAAAATATATAAAAAGCAACTCGTTCCTACCATTAATAAACCGGTAATGAGAACTTTATTGAGTATTCCCGGAATAAATCAACTTATTTATAGCAGTATCAAAAAAAAGATATCCAAAGTATTTGGTGGTAATTTCCATGAGCTGGTTTTAGGTGGAGCAGCTTTTAGTAAGGATGCTGAAGATTTCTTTCGGAAAATTAAATTTCCTTATACTGTTGGATATGGTATGACGGAATGTGGCCCCTTGATCAGTTATGCCCCCTGGAAAGAAGCCAAAGCTAAGTCATGTGGAAGGGTAGTTGATACACTTGAAATAAAAATCGATTCAGATGATCCACAGAATAAGGTAGGAGAGATAATGGTAAAAGGGGACAATGTAATGGATGGCTATTACAAAAATCAGGAGGCAACAGAAGAGGTAATTGACAAGGACGGATGGTTACACACAGGCGACCTGGGAGTTATTGATGCCGATGGTTTTGTCTTTATCAGGGGACGAAACAAGAGTATGATTCTTGGCCCTTCCGGTAAAAATATATATCCTGAGGAAATAGAAGCTATGATCAACTCCCGTTACTATATTCTTGAATCGCTTGTTATTGAAAAAGACGGGCATCTTGTTGCATTGATCTGCCCAGACCAGGAAAGATTAAAAGAGAAAAAAGGCAAAAAGAAGAATGTGGAAGAAATTATGGAAAAATACCGCTTGAAATTAAATAAGCGATTCCCCACTCATGTGAAAATCTCAAAATTCATATTGCATGAAGAAGAATTTGAAAAAACCCCTAAAAAAAGCCTGAAACGATATCTTTATCAGGAAAAGAAATAAGTAATCTTTACCTGATAACTCAAAAAGATTGTGATTTTATTACTGATAATAAGTTCATTGTTCAGGAAGGGGATAATAAACTACTCTTTATTTTACTAGTGAAATTTCCCAGCCAAATTTTCCTGAAATGGCTTGATTTTTCATAGTAAAATCAAGCCTGTACAGTTCCCTCTGAAGGAAAGTAGTAAAAACAGGGAAATAAGAAAAGCTGAGTGTTTAAACAATTGCTGAAACCTTAAATAACTGTGTACTAAATGAAATATAGTACCGCATGTCCGTTGATTGTAAGACATGCTATTCTTCCTGTAGATTACGAAAAAGTAGTTTTACATTTTAATGTGAATCAAGAGTTGAACCCACTTCGGGGTTCTTCTTGTATTCGTTTGTTTTTCCGTGGGTTGCACCCACGGTTATTAATAGTTTTATCCGCCATTTGGCGGATAAAATGTCTGAAGGACATTAACTTTAATAACCCCGTGCGAAGCTCGGTGTATTCAATATAAAATACTTAAAACGGCCCTGAAGAGGGCTGAACTTCGTTATATTTGAGACAAAATCAATTGGATCCAACCCTTGATTCGCATTTTTAACTAATTTTAAACTTTATTGCTTATACAATTCTGAATCAGGATACATGGAGAACCAGGCAAAAGCAAAATGTACCCCATAATATCTTGCTTTCAATTGTTTATCTTTTAAACTCCCTTTAACACATTTTCCTGAAATATCCCATACCGAGTTTGTTTGTACATCCCTGAACTTTTTGTCCTCATAAATAAAATCAAGTACCCGGCCATCAATAGTACGGTTAAACACAGTAACCGAACCAAGATCTCTTCCTTCTTCGATATTCTTTTCATCCAGTACCGAAACGGTACCCGGTTCATGAAACAATACAATCTTTTCTTCTCCAATCTGATTATTTATTACATGCTCTTTTTGAATAATTGAGTAGGAATAAACCCGATCAACCTGACCTGAAGGAACATGTACAACCCTTTCCATAGCCGGGAGCCGTGGATCAACGTCCTCAAAAAATAATCGGGGAGCACTATTATTCAGGTCATCATACTTTACATAAGGATTTTTACCATATCTGCTTTTATTTACCTTTTTTCCGGTATTTGTTGATAATATAAGTCCTTTTGGATAAGTCTTATTAAACTCCTTCAGTGAAAGGATCATGGAGGGAAGGAATTCCAGCTCTGCGCCGGTAAATTTACCAACCAGACCTTCTCCACTTAACTGCTGCCACCAACTCTCTGTTTGCCTGTCCCACATAACCAAATTACTTTTTCTAAGCATTCCGGATGTACCAAAACTTAGTAAATAGGCCTGTTCTTTAAAAGTCAATTTCCGGTTAAAAACCAGGGCCGAATTACATAAGGGGCAATAAGTCACAGAAAAAGACAAATCTTCTATGGTATCATTTACTATTTCATGGTACAATAACAGAGCATGAGGATAAGCTTTAGCTATACCATTATGCTCAACAACCGTGACCGGTTCATTTTTAAAATAAGTTTTTGTAGCTTCCCTGCCATTCCAAAACTCTGGTTCATCGATTGGCGGAATGGCATCTCTGTTAAGTAAGGCCCTGAACTCATTTAATTCAACATTCCTGTTCACCGTATCAGTATTCCATTCCTGCTTAACATTACGCATGTTAATAATCTGGGCATCGGTTGAATTAATGAAAAAAATGGCTGCAAGAAAAATTAAAATGGTCTTCATAGGCTTAAAATCTTATAAAATCATGAATTCAGTCTAAGATACAGTATTTTTTTAAAAGAAAAAAATGAGGCTTGTATGACGAACAAACATGCCTCATTTATAATATTGCTTCTAAGAAAACAACAGAAAGAGATCAAAAATGACCTATTGTTTTACAATTCGCAAGATCTTATGGGTATCTCCAAGTCTTACTTTAATAAAGTATAAACCGGGTTTCATACCGGTCAGATCTATATCAAGAGTATTATTGCCAGCATTTGTTTTTACACTGTAAACCTTCCCAAATGAATCAAACACCATAATATCCTTTGCTGAGACATCATTATTACTAAGTTCAATGTAAACCATTCCATTAGTCGGGTTTGGATAAACCTTGATTTCACCAAAAATTTCAACGGTTTCTTCATTTGAGGAAAGAGTCAAGCTCTTTTTAAAATTACATTTCTTAGAATATGAATTTGCTTTAGTTGACATTGACACTTTATGGCCTTCACCAATACTTGATACGGTCCATGATAGTTCACTCCCATCGAATTCTACATTAAAAGTTCCACCACCGGCATAGAACATTTCGGGTTGAGGCTGTTCAGTCAGGCCACCCCCAATCATAATATTATCAGCACCATGAGATACAAATACATCATAATCGTTATCGTTTTTGTAAACAAAATGTGCAGTATAAGTTCTACCATTTTTAGTTATGCAATCAAGAGATGGTTTCACTGCATGGGTGCCAGGACCATATGGATTTACAAATAATTCGCCATTGATATTTGTAATATCGTAATTAAGAGCATTTGCAGTCGGAATAATAATATAAGTCCCGGCTGATCCGCTGTAATCAGGACTTATATTGTATCCAGGACTTCCACCAAAAACACTTGCTTCATTATCACCATTTACAAATCCATTGTAAGCAAACAAAATATCTGGCATTTCTCCTGCATTAATTACCTGGTCAAGGGCAGTTACGGTGAGGGAAGCTTTATTTACAGTTATGATATGTAAGACAGGTTCAGCAGGATTGTGATTAAGGTCACCTGCCTGATTCGCAGTAATAGTTGCCATACCTGCACCTGTTATTGTAACAATATTATCATTGATGGATATTACGTCAGTATTGCTGCTGCTGAAGGACACACCTAAGATGTAAATGCTGCTTGTTGATGCAGAAATTTCAAACGGATCGTCACCAAAAGTCAATGTACCTGGAGTAGAAGGATCAAAAGTAATAATCTGATCTGCCTTATTTACAGTTAGTATCTGAATAACATCAATTGCCGGCAGGTAATTGAGATCTCCAGCCTGCATTGCTGTAATATCTGCTATACCTGCAGAAATAATTGTTACCGTATTTCCATCAATGGTTGCAACATCGGTGTTGCTGCTTGAATATGTTATATCAAGACTGCTTGATGATAGGGCAGTTAATTCAAAGGAAGCATCTCCATAGGTTTTTGTTTCCAATGGTTCAAATGCAATGGTCTGTTCTGATTGTTCGACAGTTAATGCACCATTTACTGTTAAAACACTATAGTTTACCAGTTCAGTAGAGTTCGTAAGACCATATAAAGAATAATCACCATATTCATTTGATACAATAAAATCTGCCTCCCTCAGTTGAATTTCAGGTACAATGTTAAGCAATCCGGCTGGAACGATTTCATCTGTTCCATAGATTACATCCCCATCATGAATCCTAAAAGTTGGGTAACCTTCTACCAAAACATCCTCCATTAATTCATCATACGCTAAGCCTTCAGCTGTTACTGAATACTCCGGCTGGGCAGTTCCATATATGATACTTTCATCCTCAGCTGTAAAAGTTAGTTCAGCCGGTAGAATCGTCAACTCACCCAGGTTGTAAGTTATATCAAAGTTTTTGGACTCAAGAATTGTCTCTTCACTTCCTTCCTCATTTCCTGATAAGAAAGCTGCAGGGACAATAATATGGGTTCCTGCTGTTGTACCGGTGATCAGGTTGATGGCAAATAGTTCAGGAAGTTCCCATTCCCCTGGTTCATTTGATATATCGCCACCATTGTATTCACTATCTGTTACAACATCAGCTGCATCCAGAACAACAGCTAAATTATTCCAGCTGTCCGGATCATTGATATCCACACCATTTACTAATGGACGTGCATTCACCAGTGGACGTGCGTTTACAAGAGGTCTGGCATCTGCCACAGCATTATAATTAATAAATACCTCAGAATTCACCAGCGGTCGTGCGTTTACAAGTGCCCTTGCATTTACCAGTGGTCGTGCATTTACCAGCGGTCTGGCATTTATAAGAGTATAACTACTATAATCTCCTGATGTCTCAATATTCTGGAATTCAAAAACAGATTCTTTGGCTATATCCACAACACTGTTCACCAGAGGTCTGGCATTTACCAATGGTCTGGCATTTACTAATGGCCGTGCATTCACCAATGCCCTGGCACTGACTAGAAATTGAAGGCTGGCAAGGTCAGCATTCACCAGAGGCCTGGCGTTAACCAATGGTCTGGCATTTACCAACGGCCTGGCATCTACCAGTGCTACTACAGAATCCACAAGGTTTTTAGTATGAGACACTGCCAAAGAATTTAGAAATGACTCTGGAGTCTCTATATTGGTACCATCAAACAAATAAGAAAATTCTACCGGACCCAGATCATCACCATAGGTAATAGTAATATTTTTGGGTGTAATTGTAAGTGGCATTTTCTCTACCGTTAATTGTCCATCTACAAACTCGAAATTAAATTTCTCATTAATGCCAACATCCAGCTCACTATAAATAGGATCTGAAGGTTCCAAATCTAAAATTAGATTCATTTGTGGCCTAATTATATAATTACCTACAGAGCTAAAATTATTTAATCCATCACCGGTAGCTAAAATTACGGAAGCAATTCTTGATTTCTCAGCATCTGTAAGGTCTGTATCAACCAATGGTACATTGTCAACAGTTATAGTAGATGTAAAGGGAGGAATTAGCTCTCCATACTTTTTGATTTGATCATGAGATATTATTTTTACGTTTCTTTTTTCTTTTCCATAGAAGTATACTGGATTAGAGGTTCCTCCATCCAACTGGCTACTGGAAATAGGTTCTGTATAAGCTTCAATGGGGGGATTGCCCAGAAATGCAGGAATTTCAGCCTGAATTAAAGTGTCATTTATATAATTTACTGATCCATCGGGAAGAGTGTCACCTCTGAATAATACTTTTGTTGAATCGGTGAGATAGTCTCCGGTTATGTCTATAATAAATGCAGCCTCACCTGGAGTAAGACCTGAATTATTCACAAGCTTAATTAATACTGGTGATGGTGCAATATAGGAGCCAATTGCAGCATCGGCCTGTATAAATCCGAAACCAGTATTGTAATCAAATCCCGGACTTTCCATATTAATGGCTGTAGAAGTTAATAATGATTTAATTTCATCAGGGGTCAATTGTTCACCTTCCCAATATTTTGCCCTTGCCTCAATTAACAAGGCTGCAACAGCAGCGACATGTGGGGCTGCAGCAGAGGTTCCATGAAAATTCAGAATTCCATCTCCATCCGGATCAAAATCTGGTGTGTTGGGACTCAAATTTACTGTGGTTTCAACACCATTGGGAGCTGTTATCTCCGGTTTTTGACGGACAAGCCCATTTACCGGTGTACCACCAGTGGAAGAAAATGAGGCAATGGTTGCAGGATCAACACCATATTCCGGAGTATTGCTGTACAGCACAGCACCCACAGCAATGGCTCCCTCAGCATTAGCCTGTCCAACTATGGTTGAGGAGCCGGTATAGTATTCATTGATAGCCATATCTCCCCGGAATACAATATACTTGAAGTTTACATTGTCTGTACCTGCGGCTCTTGTTATCAGAATATTTGTTGATGCACCACCCGGACCTACTGTGAAAGGCAATACTTCAATGGGCAATCCTCCCGCATTTTCAATATTAAACCCAAATAGGGTAGTCCCATCTTCGTTAGACAAATAAATATCAAGATCATTATTTGTAATATATTGGGTAGGATCTATGTTGTCTTCCCATTGCAAAACAACCGTGTAGGTTCCCTCAGCAAGTGAAACACTCTGGTATATATCACCACCACCAAAATCGTGTGCATCACCACTTACTCCTCTGGGTGACCTGGCAGGCATAAATGTATTGTGATAAGATTTGCTACTGTAATTACCTGCAGCAGAAATGTAACTTACTCCCTGAGCTTTTACCTGATCTACTGCCTGAGCTACAATGCCATCTCTAAAGAAAGGTTCCGTTATGTAGGTTATATCATCCACAATAACATCACTGCCTGCATCTTTTAGAGCTATAATACCATTGGCAAAATCCTGTGTATTTAAAAATCCGGTATAAAAGGCCAGTTCTGCTCCCGGAGCAATATCATGCACAATCTGCAACATTGCCCTTCCTTCGTCTGAAAGTGTACCAAATGTGGCAGGATAGTCTTTTAAAACATGTACTGGTGTCAAATTTTCATCCAGATTCCCAATTCCGGGAAGATCACCGTTAATAACATCTGCAACTGCTCCTCCCAGGCTGTTATAACTATCTGATAATACACCTACTTTCACACCTACTCCCGAAACATTAAATCCGCCACGTGCAAAATCAGAACGCATGGCTTTATCACCATCATTAAAACCTAATCCACTATTCTTTGTGATAGCAGGATAAACCGGGCGAGCAAAGTTTACATAAGTAATAAGGCCATTAATTTGAAGCAAATCTTCTATTGGGGACCAACCTGTAATTGTTAAATTGCTTGGGTTCTCACTTTCAACCAACAATCCCAATGAAATCAATTCTGTTTTCATACCTGCGTACTGGCCAGATAAGGCAACTACCTCAATTAAAACCTTGATCCCATCTGAACTAATCTGAAATATATCATCTGACTTGAATTGTGATGGGTCATTTACGGCAACATAAAAATCATGCAAAGAAGTCAATTCAGCACCTATTAGTGAATTCACTATTTTCCCTCCATCAGGTGGTGCATAGTAAGGGAAAATATTCTCCCCATCCCTGCAATGGGAGGAGTTAATACTTGCTGTTACTACTTTCCATGAATCAGGGTCATCAGGATCTTTGTTGGGCATGAGAACTTTCCAGGTAACCGTTTCCTTACTGTCAAATTCTACACTAAATACTCTTTCCTGTCGACCGGATTGAAACTTGGTATGACCATTGGCCTTACCATTTTTTTTCTCAACATAGCTGTCGTCCTGTGGCACATTAATTTCTTTTTTATTTGGGTTCCTATATCCAAAATTGGCTTTGTATTGGCCATTTCCAATATACTCAACACAATCCACGGTAACTTCAATATCCTTCTGCTTTTGACTAAAAGCTGTAACCGGAGCCAATAAAAATATTATAAAAAAGGCTACTTTAACATTTAATACCGGCCTAATAGCTGATTGAGATTTTTGATTAACCAAAATTAATTTCATGTTTTTACTTTTATATTATAACCAAAGTCTGGTAAAGCTGTATGTGTTAGATTCTCAAAAATTTAGTTCAGAAAAGTAAATATAAATAACAATTGTATTTTTGACTGAAGGGCGTTTCTTTGTAGCAGATTCTATTTTTGAAACCGAATTAATAACGATAAAAATCGTACTATTTACGTCTTAGAACGATTGTAATAGTATTCATCAATTTTAGTATATTTACTTTTTATTCATATTGGTTATTTTTTAGATTCCAAAATGTCACACACATCCCCGAAATGTCGAAATTGCTTTGACTGTGATTTAAAGTCACCTTTGTTCAGATTATTATCTGACGAGGAACTTAAAAACCTTAATACTGATAGATATGAAGTTGAATATAAAGCAGGAGATAGCATATTTAAGCAAGGTTCAGCAGCAAACAATATATTGTCGCTTACTAAAGGGAAAGTGAAGTTATATCTTGAAGGCCTGAATGACCAGAATTTAATCTTTAAGGTTTCAAAACCATGGGAATTACTTGGGGGTCCCGGATTATTTATTGATAACAGACATCACTGTTCGGCAAGGGCAATTGAGCCTTCAACTGTTTGTTTTATTAATCTTGACAGGTTTAAAGAGGTAATTTGCTCAAATCCTGAATTTGGGAAATTATTCATGAGAGAGCAAAGCGAAAATACAGTTCATCTTTACCATAGGTTCCTGAGCAATTCCCAGAAACATATGAATGGTAGATTAGCAGATGCACTCCTTTATTTAGCCTCGGAGATCTATATTGAACCTATTACTGCAATTTTTTTAAGTACTCATGATCTGGCCGAGCTTTCCGGAATGACCAGGGATAGCGTTGTTAGAGTGTTAAAAAATTTTACTTCTGAGAATTTAATTGATATACAAGATAAGGGAATTGTTATCTTAAATAAAGAAAAACTGGAAGAACTCTCAAGGCTTGGATAAAATCGTTTTATTGTTTTTCTTGATTCTTTTTTTCAATCTTTTATCCAACAAAGTGTGAAATGGAAACAGAAGTAAGGCTATTCCAACATTAGCAAGTAATTTCCAGCCGGGTTCTCCATTTGCTATTTCTTCCACAAAGGGATCTGCAATAACAAGAGTGGATTCAAAAAGGATTAATATAGCAAGATAGATAAAAGCCTGGGTCAGTCCCGGACCTAATTTTATTTTCCCCATTAATGCTATCCCCACAAAGAATACCAATAAGACTATCAATATAATAGCATATTGAAAATTATGTCGTCTTTTTTGCTTTTCCGATGAAATTCTTGATACCTCTTTTTCCGCCTGTTGTTTAATTAATGTAGCCTTTTCAATTTCATATTTTGTTTGTTGAACTATAGTTGATTTCCTGGTACTTATATTTAGAATACTATCCCGCATGGAAATATACAATTTATACATTTTCAAGCCTTCTTCAAATTCCCGGTCTTCCTGGTAAATACTACTGCTGAGTAAGGCTGCATTCCTGATATCATCGGGGAAGCCAAGCTCCTGAGCCAATTGCAGACTTTGAGAGGCATAGGTATTCGCTTTTTTCAGGTTACCTTTTTTAAGTGCAATTTCACTGAATAGAAGGTATACGGAGGCAAGACCTCTCTTATTCCCCAAACTCTCATAAACTGTTAAAGCTTTTTCACTATACCTTTTGGCATTATCCAGACTATCCTGTATAATATATTCTGCTGCAACGCTTTTTAAAGCCCTTGCAATAGTAATTTTATCTCCAATCTTTTCTGCAGTTTGCAAGCTTCTAAACATATAGCTCATAGCCTTTTCTGAATTACCGGTACGGCTATAAATCAGTCCAATATTTTCCAGGTTTTTCGCTACATTTTTATGATCCTGCAATTCATCATGTATCTTCAAACTTTTTGTGAGAAAGTCCAGCGCTTCAGGATAATTCCCTTGTTTCATATTGGTTAATCCTATGTTATTCAGAAAGCTCGGCATACCCTTTATGTAGTCTAGCTCTTCACATAGCATTAAACCTTTATGGTAGCATTCCAATGCTCTCGGTATATCACCAAACCGTTCGGAGGCACTGCCAATATTATTTAACATAGTAATCATATTGTATTTATCACCTATTTCTTCTGATAAATCCAGTGCGTTATGGAAATAATCCAGTGCGTTATTAAAATCACCCTGAACGGATGCAGCATAAAATCCTAAATCCCCCATAACATTGGCTAGTAACCTTTTCCCATATAATGATTCTTCTTCAGTGAGTGATGATCCTGCCATCATTACATGCAGTTTAATATATAAGAATTCGTTGTATTTAGACCAGTCTTCATGAGTCATTCCCTGGGTAATAAGAAAAATAGCATTACATCTGACAGTATCGTTAATTGCTTTATGATACAAAGTAAGAGCTGAATCTAACAAATCCCTGTCATTTTCATGGAGATCATCAAGCTTAAGAGAATCAACTAAATAATATGTTTTATTAGCGTAATCCTGAGCCTCCGCTATAAAAGGTAATGTTAAGAATAGAATTAGAATATTAATCCAAAAGTGTTGTCGGATAGCCATAGAAAATCCAGCAAATTTCTGTTTAAAATATGATTTAGCCCTGGTGGAAAGAATATGGAATTCACTTTTATAAAAAGGAATACGGAATGATTTTGACATCAATAAAATTATTCTATTTGTCAGCAATTAATTATCTATTTGACCCACAAACTTATACATTTTCTTTTAATTAATCTAAATAAAAATAATATTACTTATTTATTTTTGTGGCGCATGTTTAGTAAATTGCAAGATAAATTATATAGAATAAAATTACTTCTCTGCATCAATTGTATTAATTTTTAAACATATAACCATGGGTGAAACAAGACGAGAATTTGTAAAAAAAACAGTAACAGGATCTTTAGGGATTACTCTTGGGGCTGTAGGTTTTAGTGCAGCTTCCTATAAGAGGATCCAGGGGGCCAATGATAAAATTATGATGTCTGTTATAGGAATCCGCGGACAGGGGAAAGGTCACATGGGGAGATGGGGCAAACTTTCAGCGAACAGAAATGTGCTCGTAAAGACCCTTTGTGATGTAGATGAAAACCTTTACCCCGAGCGCATAAACCTTATGGAAGAACACCAGGGGGTGAAACCAGGAACAGAATGGGACATGCGCAAAGTTTTTGACGATAAGGAAATTGATGCAGTGTCATTTGCTACACCAAATCACTGGCATGCATTGGGAACAATATGGGCCTGTCAGGCCGGGAAACATGTATATGTTGAGAAACCATGCACCCACAATATTTGGGAAGGAAGGAAAATGATCGAAGCTGCCCGTAAATACGATAGGATCGTACAGGTAGGTTTTCAGAACAGGTCTATAAATAATATAATTAATGCCATGGATTTTTTGCATAATGATGGGATAGGGGATGTTTATCTTGCCAAAGGCTTATGTTATAAACCACGGGATTCATTCGGTATTTCAGCAGATTCCGAGCCACCCCCAGGATTGCATTACGATATGTGGTTGGGACCTGCCCCACAAAGGCCATACAATGAAAAAAAAGGACATTATAACTGGCACTGGTATTGGGCAACCGGGAATGGTGATACCGGAAACCAGGGGCCTCATCAATTTGATATTGCACGCTGGGGTTTAAATAAGAATGAGTATCCGGTAAACATTTCCTCATACGGTGGTATCTACGGTATTGACCCTAAAGAATGTTCGCAGGAAACAGCAAATACACAAACTTCTTTATTTTCCTATAGTGATGGGAAAATGCTTGAATTTGAAACCCGTGGAAGATATACCGGTGGGGAATCAATATTAAATATAAAAATTGGAAATATTTTTCTCGGCACTGAAGGGTGGATGGCAATAAACGGTTCGACCTGGGTAGCTTTCAAAAAACGTGAAAAGGAACCTTTTGCCGGTTCTGATATGGAATCTGCAGAAGATAAGAACAAGGCATCTGCCTATCTGGCAGCTCCAGGTGGAACTGAACATTATGCAAACTTTATAGATGCTATCAGGTCAGGGAAACATGATGATTTGAATTGTGATATTAAGGAAGGCTATTATTCTTCAGCTTTGCCACTGCT
>Ga0164313_10002426_pt1 | contig 16744 bp, 14 predicted proteins | sample GuaBasSedimGuay4_FD_113735 | JGI IMG/M metagenome (GOLD analysis project Ga0164313, IMG submission 113735) | Subseafloor sediment microbial communities from Guaymas Basin, Gulf of California, Mexico - Guay4, Core 4569-4, 0-3 cm | ecosystem: Environmental > Aquatic > Marine > Hydrothermal vents...
CATCGGCCTGGAAGAAATTTCACAGGCATTAAGTAACACAACCAGCATTCTGGTTGGTTTATCGGGTGTTGGAAAATCGTCTATCGTAAAAGCTATATTGCCAAAAGAAGAAATTAAAATCGGCGAAACATCAGCAACAACCGGTGAGGGTAAGCATACAACAACCGTGTCTGCCCTCTACCATCTAAAATGCAATGGCATAATCATCGATTCACCGGGGGTGCGAGACTTCACCCCTATCAACAAAAGCCTTGATGAAATAACCCATGGATTTATCGATGTAAGGCAGTTTAATGGTGCCTGTAAATTCACCAACTGCAGCCATACAAATGAACCGGGATGCGCGATGAAACAGGCCGTTAGTGAAGGTGAATTAAATGAACAACGGTTTAAAAACTATTTACGACTGATCCAGGAATTTAAAGAAAAAGAATAATTAGTCCACAGATGAACGCAAATGGACGCAAATAAAACAAAAAACACAAGACAATATTATCCTGAGTAAAACGAAGGACCTTAAGCAGCAATATCCATATTACTCAGGATGACATTAATAAGATTTTTTATTTGCGTCCATTTGCGTTCATCTGTGGACTAAAAAAGCTTTTAAAATACCGAAGACTGAACCCTGAAGTTAACCGATATAGGGTTATGATCAGAGGAAGAAACCTGCCAGACCTGGTTGCTTACCAGTTCTAGCTGTCGGTAAAAAACATGATCAATGGCATTACCAAAAACATGCGTTTTATTATTTACCGAATATTTGATGCTGGACAATGACAATTTATTAATCAGCTCATTCACTTCTAACATCCGTTCATCACTCCAGCTATTAAAATCACCGGCAACAATCATCGGCCCGTCATGGTGTTTTATCGCATCATACAGATCCTCTAACTGCTGGTGGTATGTGCTCACACCAAAAGTAAAATTAATCCCATGCATATTTGCTATAAGAAGTTTTTTATCAGAGCCATTTATCTGGTAATAACTCACAAGTGTGGCTTTTGGAATACGGATCAAAGGTTCTGTCACTTTAAACCCGCAACTGTAAACTGCGTTTGAGTTTGCAGCGGTCATCACACCCGCCGCTGTACCATTAAAATAAAACGCCGTATTCATTATCCAGTTAAAGTCATACTTTTCCAGCAAGCCGGTAAACTCGTCATCCAGGGTTGCTTCCTGAATGGTCATCACGTCATGGTTTTGCGCAAATGAAGACAGGTCCTGCTGCCAGTCGTCGCCATTACCTTTGTATATATTCCAGTTTAAAAAAGCGATATTATCAGGATCAAGTCCTTTATGATTCACCTGTGCTCGCACATCTGTATCCACTACGGACGCCACTTCACATGACTGCAAATCACTATCGGCAGCATATGAGTTCGATACAAGCTGCATTTTATTGTTTACAGAAACGCATGCCATAAGAAAAAACGACATAAGTGCCAATAAAAAATATTTTGATCTGATTAACATTGAATGTTCGATACAACCGATAAAACCTATTAACATACTATTATGCGGATAAAACCTGAAAACTCAAGTCATATGGTATTTTACGATTTTCCGCCGACTAAACAGCCATGATAAGAAACTTGCACAATCAAACAAATGATAACAATCTACACTCACTTAATCACTGTAATACCAACAATCATCTAACGTGAAAGACCATAAAAATCAATCCGGGTTCTATTTGCTGAGCGATAATACCGATGCATTTGTCGCGCGTTTTGCTCTTGCTACTGTAGCAGAAAAAACGCTGGATATTCAATATTACATCATGCACAACGATGCCAGTGGACAATATTTAGCTTACGCAATCCTATCTGCTGCAGACCGCGGCGTTCACGTCCGTATCCTGGTTGATGATATAAATCTTTCAGGCCGTGACAGCAATTTTAAAATGATGAGCCAGCACGAAAACATTGAGATACGCATCTTTAATCCACTAACTAATCGCGACTGGTTTAGAAATATCGAGCTGCTAAGCAATCTTGATCGTGCAGGACGGCGCATGCATAACAAGGCATTTATCGCCGATAACGCATCCGCTATTATTGGTGGCAGAAACATCGGCGATGAATATTTTGATGCCAGGAACAATCTAAATTTTGTTGACCTGGATTTATTAACAGTTGGCCCAATCGTGGCTGATATCACAAAAAGCTTTGATGATTACTGGGGAAGCCACTGGGCGACACCGATCGAGTCTCTGAGCAAAACCAGGGTCGTAAAAAAACAGCTGATGACGCTGCGAAGTAAGTTAAAAGATAAATGGCATCGCGTTAAAAACACTGAATATTTTCAGACATTAAAACATGCCGAATTCACACAAAAAATCATCAGCAAACAAGTTGATTTCATATGGGCAGAAGCAAACCTGTTTTATGACAGACCTGAAAAGATCAGCAACGACGCCTTAAACCAGACAATCCACATCGGTCCGCAGGTAATGCCCTATTTCGAACGCGCGAACTGTGAACTGTTAATCGCAACGCCCTACTTTGTACCGGGAAACAGGGGATCAAACTGGCTCAAAAATAAACAGAACCAGGGCGTCGAGATAACGATATTAACCAACTCCCTGGCAGCAACCGATGTAATCGCGGTACATGCAGGTTATAAAAAATATCGAAAACAGCTTTTGGCTTCCAATATCAACCTGCATGAATTAAAGCCGACAGCGCAACCTACTCTGTCAAAAACAAACAAACTTATAGAAGGTTCCAGGCATGCCAGCCTGCATGCAAAATACATGGTCGTTGATCAACAGTATGTTTTTGTTGGCTCTGCAAACATCGATCCGCGTTCAGAACTTCTAAACACTGAGATAGGCATTATGGTCAACAGCAAGGCGCTGGCTAAACAGACAATCGAATTATTTAAAAAAAGCACATCACCGGACAGTAGTTATCAACTGCGGTTGAACAAAGAAAACAACCTGGAATGGTCAACAGAAGAAGCTGGCCATGAAGTCCATTATTCTTATGAACCAAAAGCAAGCTTAATGAAGAAACTTGGTGTTTTCATTATGAGCTTATTACCGATAGAAGACTTATTATAGAAAAATATTTATCTCACTATCGCCAGGCGTGACCGAACTGTATATAAAAGGCCGTATCCTCAGGGCCTTTTGCAACATCAAAGCCAACGTGCATACCAAATCGACGGGCAATAAAATAACGCAGGCCAAGACCCTTGCTGTATACCGTGGTTGTCGAATCATCCGGACCAACATCTTTTGTTCGACCAACACCAGCAAAACCTAACACGGTCCAGCGTGTTGTAAAATTCCAGCCCAACTCCGTCTCGGCGACAGCAACACTTTCACCCTGGTAACGCATCATCGGTATACCGCGAAGGTATACGAACGGGTATTGATAAAATGGAATCTCATCGGGATCACCGCTGATGGTTTCAAGATCACCTCGCAAGCCTAGAACAAAGGTTTCCGCCAGCGGCGTAAAATAATAAATTTTAGCTTTATATTTTTCGAAATTTGAATCACTGCCTACCGCTTCGCGAAACAATGATACATCGATCGATGCATTGATCCCGCTAGTCGGTGTAAAAATTGTATTCCTGCTATCATAATCCAGCGTTAAAATAACTGCAGCATCACGACTACTCTTCTTAAAACGGGGGTCGATTAAAGAAAAGCCGACCTCACTGCTGGTATCAAGTAATAAATAATCTGCACCGGCAAAAAATTTAGAACCATTCAGGCGGAACTTTAACCCCTGGTATAAAATTTGAGGCTCGATGTTTGCGTCTATTACTATATCGGTGCCAAGGATATTTCTATAGAACTTCATATTGATAGAGCCGGTCGCAAGGGCGCCCGTATAACGAATATTATCGTTTTTCCAGATGCCCAGGTGTGCACCGCCAGCCATCCAGGTATCATTTTCTGTGTACATTCCAAACAATGCAGAAATACTCGGCGGGATTAATTTACCTTCGGCGTCTTTCGATTGAGGATCAAATGTTTCACCGTCTGGCACGCGGCCAGCTAATGGATCATGCAGGAAAACCAGGGCCGCACCTGCACCGTAACCTACAGCAGGTTCTGTGATAATGATAGGAACGGGAAAAAACCCTTTTTTCTCTGCCAGCCAGTGACTGACATCGAACATACCATCTTCAGGATCAGTAAAACCATCCATCATCGACGCTGCATTCACCGGCATCACGCTGCAAGATAAAAAAATAGCGAAGAGTATATTTAAGTACTTCGTCATTTTTCTTTTTCTCTATTTCTTTCTTCGAGAACGGAAAAAAATCTGCAATAATGCTTTACTCTCTTCCGCCAACACGCCTGCTTCTATAGCAAAAACATGATTATGCTGGTTAGCTTCTAACAGGTTAAAGGCACCACCCAAAGCCCCGGTACGCGGCTCAGCAGCACCGTAAACAACTTTCGATACACGGGCATGGATCATTGCGCCAACACACATTGAACAGGGTTCCAGAGTGACATACATCGTGGTATCGATTAAACGGTAATTATTGAGTTTTTTCCCGGCGGCACGAATCGCCATTATCTCAGCATGCGAGGTCGCATCATGGCTGGTTATCGGTTGATTCCAGCCTTCTGCGATTAACTGATTATCTTTAATGAGCACTGCGCCGACAGGTACTTCGCCAGCACTATCTGCTTTACTGGCAAGCTTCAGTGCTTTTCTCATCCAATATTCATTATTCATTGATTTTTATTCCCATTCTATGGTGGCAGGCGGCTTACCTGAGATGTCGTAGGTGACACGCGAGATACCATCAACTTCATTAATGATACGTGTCGAGACGTGGCCAAGAAAATCATACGGCAGGTGCGCCCAGCGTGCGGTCATGAAATCGATGGTTTCAACTGCGCGCAGTGCAACCACATAATCATAACGGCGGCCATCACCCATTACACCGACAGATTTGACTGGAATAAAGACGGTGAATGCCTGGCTGACTTTATCGTATAAATCGTTTTTATAAAGTTCTTCGATAAAGATAAAATCGGCGAGACGTAATAAATCCGCATATTCCTTTTTCACTTCACCCAGGATACGTACTCCTAAACCCGGACCCGGGAAAGGATGGCGATAAACCATGTCTGAAGGTAAACCGAGTTCAACGCCAATTTTGCGCACTTCGTCTTTGAACAGTTCACGTAACGGCTCGATCAGTTTTAACCGCATATTTTCGGGCAGGCCGCCGACATTGTGGTGTGACTTGATCAGGTGTGAATTTTTACTGTCGGCGGATTCGATCACATCAGGATAAATCGTACCCTGCGCCAGCCAGTTGGCATTGTTTAATTTATTTGATTCTTCTTCAAAAATTTCAACAAACACACGGCCGATAATTTTTCGTTTCTGCTCCGGGTCATTGACACCGCTTAACTCGCCAAGAAAACGCTGCTCTGCATCAACGCGAATAACTTTCACGCCCATGTTCTCAGCAAAGGTCGCCATCACCTGGTCACCTTCGCGATAACGCAACAAACCATTGTCTACAAACACACAGGTCAACTGCTCACCGATAGCCTGGTGCAATAAAGCCGCGACCACGGAAGAATCGACCCCGCCGGAAAGGCCCAGAATAACTTCATCGCTGCCCACCTGCTGGCGAACACGTTCTATATTGTCCTGAATAATATTGCCTGCCGTCCAGTCGGAAGCACAGCCACAGATATCATGCACGAAACGTTCAATGATGCGCTGCCCCTGTTTGCTGTGGGTCACTTCAGGGTGAAACTGTAGACCATAAAAATGGCGAGACTCATCCGCTATTCCAGCTATGGGCGCATTATCGGTGCTTGCAATACAGGCAAAGTTTTCCGGCAGCTCATCGACTTTATCACCATGCGACATCCAAACGTCGAGCATGCCGAAACCTTCTTCGGTGACATGATCTTCAATGCCTTTTAACAGGGCACTGTGATTACGTGCACGTACCTGGGCGAAGCCATATTCACGATGCGTGGCAGCGCCCACTTTGCCGCCCAGTTGTGCCGCCATGGTCTGCATGCCGTAACAAATACCCAGTACAGGAACACCCGCTTCGAAGACATACTGCGGAGCAATCAGCGTGTCATCAGCAGTCACGGACTCGGGGCCGCCGGATAAAACAACACCGCTGGGTTTAAAGGCTTTTATCTCGTCAGCGGCCATTCCGGTGTGATGGACTTCACTGTAAACCCCGGCTTCACGCACACGGCGTGCAATCAACTGAGTATATTGAGAACCAAAATCGATGATTAAAATGCGATCAGAATGAATGTCATGCATAGCAATAATTATATAAATTAAAAAAAATATTAACCGCAGAGAACGCAGAGGTGCGCGGAGTAAATAAATGTTTTTTAAAAACAAATATTCTCTGCGTACCTCTGCGTTCTCTGCGGTTCAATCAGTTTTTATGAAGAACGGTAGTTGGGTGCTTCTTTGGTGATGGTCACATCGTGTACATGAGACTCGGACATACCGGCACCGGATATACGGACAAACTCGGGTTTAGTGCGCATCTCATCCATATCTTTACAACCGACATAACCCATACTGGAGCGTAAGCCGCCCATCATTTGATGCACGATAGGGCCAATCGGTCCTTTGTAAGCAACACGGCCTTCAATACCTTCAGGCACCAGTTTTTCACTGCCTTCCGAGTTATCCTGGAAATAACGGTCACTGGAACCCTGTTTCATGGCACCAATTGAACCCATGCCGCGATAGGCTTTATATGAACGGCCCTGAAATAAAATCACGTCACCCGGCGCTTCCTCAGTACCGGCCAGCATACCGCCAACCATGATGCAGTAACCACCGGCAACAATGGCTTTTGCCATATCACCGGAATAACGAATACCGCCGTCGGCAACCAATGGTACCCCTGTACCTTCAAGCGCTGCAGCCACATTGTGTACTGCGGTTATCTGCGGCACACCGACACCGGCAACAATACGTGTGGTGCAGATTGAACCAGGACCGATACCAACCTTAACGCCATCCGCACCAGCATCAACCAGCGCTGTAGCCGCCGCCCCGGTTGCAATATTGCCGCCTATGATCTGTACATCATAATTTTTCTTCACCCAGCTCACACGGTCCAGTACGGCCTGTGAATGACCATGCGCGGTATCCACTACAATGACATCAACACCGGCATTTACCAGCGCTTCTACGCGTTCCTCAGTACCGGCACCGGTACCCACAGCGGCACCAACACGTAAACGCCCTTCAGCGTCTTTTGCCGCATTGGGGAAATCAGTTGATTTTTGGATATCTTTTACCGTAATCATGCCGCGAAGCTGGAAGTTATCGTTTACCACCAGTACACGTTCTATGCGGTGTTCGTGCAATAAGGACAGCACTTGCTCTTTTGATGCCCCCTCTTTTACCGTGACCAGCTTGTCTTTTGGTGTCATCACGTCAGTCACCGGTTTATCCAGCCCGGTCTCAAAGCGAACGTCACGGCTGGTCACCAGGCCGATCAGTTCATCACCTTTAACCACTGGCATACCTGATATTCTGTATCTCTCACGCAATGCCATAACATCACGGATTTTCATCTCTGGCGACACGGTTACCGGCTCGGTAATCACGCCGCTTTCATATTTTTTGACGGTATTAACTTCGGCAGCCTGCTCAGCGGGGGTCAGGTTTTTGTGAACGATACCCAGACCACCTTCCTGTGCCAGTGCAATTGCCAGGCGTGATTCGGTCACCGTGTCCATGGCGGCGGACATTAATGGAATATTTAAGCTGATGTCACGGGTGACTTTAGTCTGCAAAGAGACATCTTTTGGCATTATCACCGAGTGCGCAGGAACCAGTAAAACATCATCAAAGGTGAAGGCTTCTTCGATTATTCGCATAACAATTCCCGCTTGGCGCTTTAGTGATTTGGAAAAAGCGAGGTATTATACCCTAAACCTGCAGCGGAAACACGAGACAGAGCACAAGAAACTGGTTTTATTGGATAACCCTGGATGAGTATTAACGCCCATTCAAGATCAAAAACATTAGTCCGCGAATAACGCGAAAGACGCAAATAAAAGCATTTTATCTTTTTCGTCATTGCGAGGTACGAAGCACTAATTTTTTCGGGAGAAAAATTGAACGTGCCTTGTACGGCCCGATGGGTGAATTACATGGAAGTAATTCATAATCTTTTAACCACATACACCACATCGCAAGATTGCTTCGTACCTCGCAATGACGTAACCCTATAATTGTTTTTTTGTTTTTTTGTTTTTTTCGCGTATTTCGCGTTCTTCGCGGACTAATGTTTTAAGTTTTTTGAATGAGCAAGTAAGTGTCGTCAACAGTCATTCAAATTAGCCAAATTATTCCTGCCATCGATAAACAGGTAGTTTTTATGGTTAAATCACCTCATGTCATCCCGCCCTGAAAACAATATCTACAGCGTCAGTAGTCTCAATCGATCCGTCTCTAGCCTGCTGGAGCAGGAGTTTGGCTGGATCTGGGTGGAAGGTGAAATTTCTAACCTGGCACAGCCGGCATCCGGGCATATTTATTTCAGCCTGAAAGATCACTCAGCACAGGTCAGTTGCGCCATGTTTAAGGGCCGCAAGCGCGCGCTTAAATTCCAGCCTGAAAATGGCAACCAGGTGCTGGTACGCGCCAAGGTCAGCCTGTACCAGCCACGTGGCAACTATCAACTTATTGTTGATCGTATGGAAGAAGCTGGCGATGGCGCACTGCAGCGCCAGTTTGAACAGCTAAAAGTCAAGCTTGCCGGCGAAGGACTGTTCGATGAAAGCATCAAACTGGAAATACCTGAACTGCCCAAAAGCATTGCTATTATTACCTCTAAAACAGGCGCTGCTATCCATGATGTTTTAAGTGTCATCGAACGTCGCTTTCCCTCAATTCCTGTTAAGTTATTTCCTGTACCGGTACAGGGCAACGAAGCGGCACCTGCCATCTGTAATGCAATTACACTTATTGGCGAAATGGTATCCAGTGGTAATTTAATTTGTGACGTCATTCTGTTGGTGCGTGGCGGCGGCTCACTCGAAGACCTGTGGTCTTTTAACGAAGAAAGTGTTGCCCGCACCATAGTCGCCTGCCCCGTTCCAATCGTCACTGGTGTCGGTCATGAAGTAGACGTTACCATTGCAGATTATGTGGCTGACATACGTGCTGCCACACCCACGGCTGCGGCAGAAACGGTGACCCCTGATCAAATTACCTGGCTGCAATCCTTTGACTGGTATCAGCAGCGACTGCAACAATTGATGACTGACAAAACCGGGCGCTATAGTGAAAAAATCCAATGGTTACATCGCCGTCTACAACAACAGCATCCAGAAAAACAGGTACAGCGATGCCGGCAACGAAGCGATGAACTGGTAAAACGATTATTTCGTTTTAGTCAGACAATACTTGATAACCGTCAAAACAAACTGGCCATATATAAGACCAAACTCAATGCGCAAAGTCCGACTCTACGATTAAAACAGGATCAACAGACAATCCAGTTTTTAAACACCAGGCTGCAACAGGCAACGGCAAGCTTATTAACAGGCAAAAAATCTCAATTAAGCAATATAGCAAGAACATTAAATGCAATAAGTCCGCTGCAGACACTGGAGCGCGGGTACTCGATAACGTTGAATAATAAAGGCGCGCCAATAGTATCAGTCAAACAGGTTAAAGCTCATGATACAATCGAAACACGACTACACAACGGAAGCATCATTAGTCATGTGGAATCCTGTATTGAAAACGACGATTAATAATGGTTTATTATTCGTATCATCCATGATACTCACCCCTTCGCACTACTGTCCGTAATAAATTAAATTATCAATGAGATCAGTAATACAAGAGGTCGAGTGTTGTATTAGGCGCCGAGACGTGGATCAGGATTACCTGCCTGAGACCCTCTTTCGCAGGGATGCGAAAGTGGAGCCTACATGGAAGTATTCACGGCGTGTCTCAGACAGGTAATTCAGGTACATGTCGGTTTGTGTTTATATTTATCAATGGATTTGAAAATGATATTTGCATTGAATGGCAAATTCATGGTAAAAAGTCGCTCGCTATAATTAATACGAAACAACGAATTAGTCTAACTCGTTGATTTCAAAAAGGTTACACTAACTGGAGCTATGATGGCTAATACTGAGCCGAACACAAATAACAACTTTAAGCCTTACAAAGAGAAAAAAGGCGAAGAATACATGAGTGAAGCGCAAACCGAGCACTTCACGAAAATTCTGCAAGCGTGGAAAGTTGAACTAATGTCAGAAGTTGACCGCACTGTGGATCACATGAAAGATGAAGCCGCCAATTTTCCGGATCCGGCAGACCGCGCAACACAGGAAGAAGAGTTCAGTCTTGAACTGCGCACACGTGACCGCGAACGCAAACTCATCAAGAAAATCGATGACACCATGGCATTGATGAGCAGTGGTGAATACGGTTACTGTGACACCTGCGGAGTTGAAATTGGCTTACGCCGAATGGAAGCACGACCAACAGCAACACAGTGTATCGACTGTAAAAGCCTGGATGAGATCAAAGAGAAACAGACTCGCGGTAAGTAATAAGAACTTACAGTTTGAATCTAAAGAAGCCGGTATTTTTATCGGCTTTTTTATTTTTAGTCCACAGATGAACGCAAATGAACGCAAATAAGAAACTATTAATTACTTTTCTCTGCGACACTGAACCACAAAATCAAGGTTCTTCAACAAAACGCACAAATGAAACAATGAGTAAAAAAAATACTATTTAGCTTTTATTTGCGTTCATTTGCGTTCATCTGTGAATAAAAAAATCTTTTAAATGCCCAACGATAAATCGACAACCTACAAAGGCCGTTTCGCCCCCTCGCCAACAGGCCCTGCTCATTTCGGCACACTGGTTGCCGCTGTTGGCAGTTATCTTCAGGCAAAAACAAACCATGGGGAGTGGCTGATTCGCATGGAAGATGTCGATATCACACGCAAAGTTGATGGCGCGGATGTTGATATTCTAAAAACACTGGAAGCCTTCGGTTTTGAGTGGCACGGCGAAATCATCTACCAGTCAGAACAGACTGCTCACTATCAGCAGGCATTAGAGCAGCTCATTTCACAATCACTGATATTCCCCTGCTTATGTTCACGGAAACAACTTGCAAAATCAGATAGCACGATCTATCCGGGCACGTGCCGTAGCCGCCAGTTGCCTGAAAACAAGGAACATGCATTACGCCTGCTAAGCGAGGACATTAGCATCGAATTTAACGATACAGTGATGGGCAAACAATCGCAAAATATCAAACAACAATGCGGTGATTTTGCCATCAGGCGACGTGATGGCTTATTCGCCTACCAGCTTGCTGTCGTGGTTGATGACGCTTTACAAAATATAACCGAAGTTGTACGCGGTGCGGACCTGCTCGATTCCACACCACGGCAGATATACTTACAGCAGCTGCTAAACTATCCGAGACCGGACTATTGCCATTTACCCCTCGCGGTAGATAATTCAGGCAATAAAATCAGCAAGTCAGAAGGCGCGACTAAAATAGACCTGCAGCGTAAGGAACAGCAGCTGACCAGTGTGCTGGGCTTCCTGGGTCAAAACCCACCTGAAGATTTAGCACAATCCCATATTAACGACATCTGGTCATGGGCGACGGAACACTGGGATGTTACCTGTGTATCATCAAAAATGCATATTCAACCTGTCCTAAGTCAAAAATAACATCGGCCAGTTATGGTAAAAAGCAATAGACGATCACTGCGTCATGATTATATTGACGCAGTGATCGCAACTTTAGAAAACTATCGAAGTTTTAACAAACACCGTGTATGCTACGCGAAAAACATAAAAACAATTTAAAGGGGAAACCACGTGTCTGACGTAGATATCAAGTCTGTCTTAATTGAAAACCGCATATTCGAGCCCAGTGCTGAATTCACTGCCAAAGCACGTTTAAAACCCGATGATTTAGCAGCATTACATCAGCAAGCTGAAGACGACTACGAAGGTTTCTGGGCGGATCAGGCCAGGCAACACATGGACTGGCACACACCTTTCACAAAAACACTGGATGACTCATCGGCGCCGCATTTCAAATGGTTTACCGACGGCACCATGAATGTCAGCTACAACTGTATCGATCGTCACCTGGCAAACAATGCAGACAAAACAGCCATCGTTTTTGAAGGTGAAGCCGGTGATACCCAACACATCAGTTACCAGCAGCTGCATGATGATGTCTGCCAGTTTTCCAATGCATTAAAAGCCAAAGGCATAAACAAAGGTGACCGCGTGGTTATTTACATGCCAATGGTGCCAGAAGCCGTGATCGCCATGCAGGCATGCGCACGTATTGGTGCCATTCATTCTGTTGTATTCGGTGGTTTTTCTGCTGAATCTTTGCGCGACAGGATTGATGACGCACAGGCGGTCATGCTGATTACTGCCGATGGCGGCACCCGTGGCGGCAAAATTGTCGGCCTTAAAGAGGCTGCTGATAAAGCCTTAAATAGCGGCTGCAAAAGCATAAACAATGTCATCGTATTAAAACGCAGTGGTCAGGACATACCGATGCAGGACGGGCGCGACACATGGTGGTCAGATGCCATTGCCGGTCAGGATAAAATATGTGAACCTGAATGGGTCAATGCCGAACATCCGCTATTTTTACTCTACACATCAGGCTCTACCGGCAAACCTAAAGGCATTGTCCATTCCAGCGCGGGTTATCTGCTCAACGCTGTTACTAGCAACCTGTGGGTTTTTGATTTGCAGGATAACGATGTCTTCTGGTGCACGGCAGATGTTGGCTGGATTACCGGCCACACCTATGTCGCCTACGGCCCACTGGCAGCGGGCGCTACCATCGTCATGTTCGAAGGCGCTCCGGTTATACCCGACGCCGGTCGATTCTGGAAAATGGTCGAGCAACATAAAGTCACTGTTTTTTATACCGCACCAACCGCTATACGCGCTTTAATGCGGTTCGGCGATGACTACCCGAACAAATACGATTTATCCTCCTTACGTCTGCTTGGCACCGTGGGTGAACCGATTAACCCGGAAGCATGGATGTGGTACCACACTGTCATTGGTAAAGAACGCTGCCCTATTGTTGATACCTGGTGGCAAACTGAAACCGGCGCCAATGTACTCACCCCTATTCCCGGGGTCACCGTAACCAAACCCGGTTCCTGCACCTTTGCCTTACCGGGCATGGCCGTTGATATTGTCAATGAAGAAGGCGAATCGATCACCGAGGCCAACAAAGGCGGTTACCTGGTTATTACCAAACCATGGCCTTCCATGGTAAGAACCATCTGGGGAGATGATGAACGCTACGTTGATACTTATTTCCCTAAATTTGACGGTAAATATTACCTGGCTGGTGACAGTGCCCGCCGCGATGAAGATGGTTATTTCTGGATCATGGGACGCATCGATGATGTATTAAATGTATCCGGCCATCGCCTGGGCACGATGGAAATAGAATCAGCACTGGTGGCAAACAAAGCGGTAGTCGAAGCCGCTGTTGTTGGTCGCCCACATGAAGTAAAAGGTGAAGCCATCGTCGCCTTTGTTATCTGCCAGGGTGACCGCCCCGTTGGCGAAGAAGCCGACAAAATGGTGGCTGATTTACGTAACTGGGTAGGCGAACAGATCGGCGCTATCGCAAAACCTGATGACATTCGTTTTGCAGACGGCCTGCCTAAAACCCGCTCTGGCAAGATCATGAGACGATTATTAAGAACCATTGCCGCCGGTGAAGAGATAACATCCGATATCTCAACGCTTGAGAACCCGGCTGTCGTCGAACAATTACAGGGTAAATCCTGATACAGCTACAAGAACGGCGACTAGATTGAAATATGTGTTGAATTATGTAACATTAGAGGTAGTTCTATTTATTCATAAATAGAGCTACCTGTCGTTTGGCTTTTCATGGAAAACAAACTTATGAAAAAGTGTTGTACAGAAAAAGAAAATCCAGCTGCAGAGACGTCTGAACATTACCCGGGGTCTCATTGCTGCCCTGCCAATGGTCAGCCCTATGTGAGCGTTAAGCGTAAAACCTTGTTACATCATATTTCGCAGCCATGGCTCAGTTCACTACCTGAGCAGGGTTATTATTTTTGCACTGACCCGGATTGTGATGTTGTTTATTCTGGTGAGGACAATATGGTCGTTCATACCGACGAATTAAGAACCGCTGTTGGCCAAAAATCACATGATAAACATGCCGCTATCTGTTATTGCTTTGGCATATCAAAAGCTCTCGCACGCCTGGATAAAACCATTAAAGATTTTGTTAGCAATGAAACAAAAAAGTCAAATTGCTCGTGTGAAACAAGCAACCCATCCGGGCGCTGCTGCTTAAAAGATTTTCCGAAATCATGACCTGTTCAGTGGTTGCCTAATATTAAAATCACTCAATGAAAGAAACCATCCTGCAATATCTTGGTGTGGAACGATATCGTGTCGGTCACACTGAAAAACTGCTTTCTGCATTAGGTGCTTTTATAGGTATCTACCTGATTTTTTACACCAGCACTTTTTTTCTACAGGGGACTTCATCTTATTTAATCGTCGCCTCAATGGGCGCCTCCGCCGTTTTACTTTTTGCCGTGCCGCATGGCCCGCTTTCACAGCCCTGGTCACTTATCGGTGGCCACCTTATTTCTGCGGTAATAGGGGTTAGCTGCGCTAAATTCATACCCGATGCATTTATTGCCGCCCCGCTGGCGGTAGGAATAGCAGTCGGAGCAATGTATTACTTTCATTGCATTCACCCACCGGGAGGTGCAACTGCACTATCTGCCGTAGTAGGTGGCTATGAAGTACAGCAACTGGGCTACCAGTTTATATTTACCCCTGTTCTTATTAACGTTGCAACCATTATCAGTGTTGCTTTTGTATTTAATTACTTTTTTACATGGCGACGCTACCCTGCCTACCTGGCACAAAAATATGCCGCTGCCAATAAAACAGAATCTGAAACCACTTACGGTGCAATTACCCATGAAGACTTTGTTTATGCATTAAGTGAATTCGAATCCTTTATCGATATTTCAGAAAACGACCTGCTAAAAATCTATGACCTGGTTACGCAACGCCATCAAAGTGCAAATATTCAGTACCATGAATTAAAACACGGCCATTATTATAGTAATGGTGAATATGGTGATCTCTGGTCTGTTCGCCAGATTGTTGACTGGGGCGATAGCAATGATGCCGGTGAAGAAAAGCTAATCTACAAAGTTATTGCCGGTGCAGACAGGAGAAATTCTGCTGTAATGACAAAAAATGCATTTTCCCGTTGGGCGAAACACGAAGTCATACGCGACGAAGACAACTGGCGACGTGTTGATGAAAAAGAATGAAACTTTACATCAAGGTAATCCCCTCTTCATCTAAAGACTGCATCGCAGGCTGGTTAGACGATACCCTGAAAGTAAAAGTAAAAGCACCAGCAGAAAAAGACAAAGCCAATAAATCTGTCATTAAAGTTCTGGAAAAAAGTCTCGAATTAGCAAAAGGATCAATCCACATCACCAGTGGAACAACCTCATCCAGAAAAATTATTGAAATAAATAATTGTGACAGGGATATAATTATGGAGAAACTTAAAAGTTATTAGTTTTAAGTTTTAAGTTGCAAGTTATATGTTTTTAACTTGAAACTTACAACTTGTAACTCACAAGGTGTTCTATGGCGGCCATACTATTCGATCTTGATGGTGTTTTATATGAAGGCGACAAGCCTATTGATGGTGCCGCTGACACGATTAACTGGTTTAATAAAAACAACATCCCTCACCTGTTCCTGACAAACACCACCTCTAAATCACGCTTAGAACTTGTTACAAAACTTGCCGATTTTGGTATTAAATCAAAAAAACAAGATTTTCTTACCCCTTGTGTTGCTGCCAGGCAATGGTTGCGGTCAAACAACTTACATAACATTGCACTATTTGTTCCCGAGACCACCAAAGAAGAATTTTCAGACTTTAATTTAGTCACTGGAAATGAAGATAACACTCATAATAAAGTTGATGCTGTAGTTATCGGCGATCTTGGTGAGTTATGGACCTTTGCTATCATGAACCGGATCTTCCGGACTTTAATCAATAACCCGCAAGCAAAACTTATCGCCTTAGGCATGACACGTTACTGGCGAACCGCTACCGGATTACAACTGGATGTTGGCCCCATGATTAAAGCGTTTGAATACGCAACAGGAATCAACGCTGTAGTCACTGGAAAACCTGCGATAAAATTTTTTCAGGCCGCTGTCGACCTTCTAGGCGGACAAGAGAATATTGTGATGATTGGTGATGATATACGAGGCGACATCGAAGCATCACAACAGGCTGGTTTAAAAGCGATACAGGTTCGTACTGGTAAGTTTTCTGAACAGGATCTCTGTAGTGGCATTTCACCGGATGCTATTCTTGATAGCATTGCCAGCTTGCCCGACTGGTGGGAAACAAATATACAAGTTACTCAAGTGTAGCAACTCAGACTTCATCTAATAGTGTGGTGTTCTGGGGTATTGAGATAGAAGACTTAGAAAGTATTCTTATGCAAAGATAAACTAATCAGCTACTTTCTTTAGACCTTTCACTCAGTAAATATTTTCGCAGCTTTCTTTCACTTCGCATGACATAAAGTATGTACACTTTATCTTTTTCAACACGATAAAAAATACGGCAAGGATCAACGATAATTTCTTTATATCTCGACTTC
>Ga0164313_10002427_pt1 | contig 16735 bp, 15 predicted proteins | sample GuaBasSedimGuay4_FD_113735 | JGI IMG/M metagenome (GOLD analysis project Ga0164313, IMG submission 113735) | Subseafloor sediment microbial communities from Guaymas Basin, Gulf of California, Mexico - Guay4, Core 4569-4, 0-3 cm | ecosystem: Environmental > Aquatic > Marine > Hydrothermal vents...
AAGAGTCCATTTTTTTGCGAACCCTCAACACCTCAGGTGGAATCTTTACATTTTCCTTAATATTACTATACTTAAAATAACGTTTAGGAAGGCCATAAATCTCACTTTCAGCCTCATAGATATTATCATTCAGCGAATCTAAATCTTCGTTAAGCTCACTAAAATTCCTCATCAAGCGATTCGATGCAAACAATCCTTCATCTGTTCTTGACATGCCAAAAGAAGAAAGGTCAAAAATCATCTCACTCCGATCGAAACTTGTTCTCGTAAAGGGCCTAACAACTATTTCTTTTGAGTTCCTTCTTCTCCTGTTGTTTGGTGCAGTTCCTTCGGCATAATGCGTGCCATCAAATAACTCGAATTTCAGATATTGGTCATTCAGTATTGTATACATCAGACCTGAATCTGCCATTATAATCTCATCATTGCCCTTATGACTAGAATGATCGTAAATAGTCAAGCCCAATAAAGTTTTTCCATCAGGCAATTTCTTGTCTACTTTAATTTTATAGTTTTCAATCCCGGCATAAAACTGGCCAGGCTGAATATCCAGTGCAGGCTTTTTCTGCCTGATATCATATAATAAGCTATAGGCTTTAAGTGCAGAATAAGGAACAAAATAATTATTAGAATAGAAAGCCATGGCAGTTACAACAAGCACCATAATATAGATGGGCATTAGGGCTCTAACCAGAGATATTCCAGCGCTTTTAATCGCCGTAAGCTCAAAATGCTCGCCTAAATTTCCAAAGGTCATTAGCGAAGCAAGCATCACTGATAATGGAAAGGCAATAGGCGTCTGAAAAACACTAAAATGAAAGATAAGCTTGCCTAAATCAACCCACTTTAAATCTTTGCCAAATATTTCATCGACATAGTTCATCATCTGCACTGTGAGCAAGATAAAGACTACCACTAAAAAAGTGAGGATAAATGGACCAACAAAAGCCTTGATAATCAGCTTATCAATCTTCTTCATAAACGCAAATGAGCAATAAATATGCCAGACATTGGCAAAAGTAACGCCTTAAAAATCAACCACCAACAATCTCCTTAAGGCTATAAATAAGACTTTCCCACAAATCCTGAAGTTCTTCATCGTCATTCATATCATTATAATCCGTTATGGCGATGAAAACCATTTGTGTAAGCTCATTCATATCGAGACGTATCTCTATATATCGCGGGTCTTCTATTTCCTCATCGTTTACTGGCAAGAATTCGAACTTAACAAAGCTGTTTACTCGATGAGCGGCAACCTTGGCTTTATGGTCCTCTCCCTCCCACAAAAAATTAAACACCTTGTCTTCGTCTACGGTTACATCATCAGCCATCCACTGTGACAACCCACTTGCCGTATATATATAGGGGAACAGCATCTTCTTCGATGCATGTATTTCAAATTCCGCTGTAAATATGTTTCTTGTCATTCTTGGTTAATACTTATTGTTCCGAAAGATAAGACATTTATCGATAACTCAAAACCCCATGTCAGGCTATCTTAAATTATTCTCACGCTTTTGATTTTAAGAGTGTTATAACCATTAGGACGTAGCTGCCGTGGCAAAGTTTGACATCGCACTTTTCACTTTCTCAATCGTCTCAGAGCACGATTCAAGATCATACTCAGTTTTTAACTTAGAAGGATCCCTATAGCCCAACCAAATAATACCCGCATCATCTTGCCATATAAGCATTTTCAAAGGCAGTGCATAACCTACACGTTGATCACACTGCATAAGTTTTGTTCCCACTTTCGGACTGCCAAATATCACTAAAGTTGTTCGCCTTAATTCCATATCAACCGCAAGCGCACCCTGTTGATGATCAATAACAGAAAAAATGGTCATTCCTTTTGCTTTAAGAACATTTGAAAGTTTCCCTACAGTTTCATCTATTGAGTGAATGCTTTTAAGCTTGTGAAAACCATCCTGTCCTTTGGCCTGACAAGATAATAGCAATGTAATTATTAGTACAGATAGCGAAGCTCGTTTCATATATTGAAGATTTAGGTTGAGGATTATAGCTAATCTAACAACAGTACCAAGAATTTGGTTCCAAAGCTTATTATCCAGGTAATCCTGTGATTAATGCTGGCTCTACGGCTTCCAATACTGTAACGGCAATGGCTAAAGTCTATATTTTTCTTTTAAATCTTTCAAAAGCTGCTCTTTCTAATGACTCCCGATGGTTGGGATGGGCAATATCAATTAATAATCTGGCCCGCTGTTTCAATGACCTACCATATAAGTCGGCCACACCATATTCTGTGACAACATAGTGAATATGCGCTCGGGTTGTAACCACACCGGCACCTTCCTTTAAGAAGGGGACAATTTTACTATCGCCATATTTAGTTACAGATGGCAAGGCTATTATTGGTTTACCTCCTTCGCTAAGTGAAGCACCTCTTAGAAAATCCATTTGGCCACCCACTCCGGAAAACATTTTTGTTCCTATTGAGTCTGCGCAAACCTGACCAGTAATATCTATTTCAATGGCACTATTAATACTTGTAACGCGCGGATTAGCCATTATTACACCGGTGTTATTAACATATTGAATATCCTTTACCCTCACCAAAGGATTATCATCAACAAAATCATAAAGTTCACGTGATCCAAGCATAAAACCGGTAACTATAAACCCCTGGTGCTTTACTTTATATTTTCCGGTTATCACTCCCGATTCAACCAGAGGTAAAATACCATTCGAAAACATCTCGGTATGAATCCCCAGATCTTTATGAGATGTAAGGAACGTCATTGCCGCCTCAGGAATAGCACCAATGCCCATTTGCAATGTTGCTCTGTCTTCTATCAAGGAAGCTACATTTTCACCAATAGCTAATTGTAAGTCCGACAACTTTTTAGGTGCCCATTCAGGTAGCTTCTCTTCAAAATAACAATATGACTGTATCATATTCATATGAATCATGCCATCGCCATGCGTTCGTGGCATTTGCGGATTTATTTGTGCTATTACATGATCTGCAGCCTCAATAGCTGCCAAAGTAGCTTCTACAGATATTCCTAAAGAACAAAAGCCATGATTGTCAGGCGGAGAAACTTGTATTAAGGCCACATCCAAGGGAATTCGTCCTCTTCTGAATAGAATAGGAACTTCACTAAGAAAACAAGGTATAAAATCTGCTCTTCCTTCGTTAACTGCACGTCGGGAGTTGGGTGCAAGGAACATAGAATACAGATGAAATTTATCCTCATACTGAGGTTCGAGGTATTTGGCCTCCCCTTCTGTGTGCAAATGATAAATTTCTATATTGCTCAGCTCATCGGCCCTGTCTACCATAGCCTGCACTAATGCTGCCGGTGTAGCGCCTGCACCATGAATATAAACCCTGTCTCCGGACTTAATTGTTTTTGCGGCTTCGGCCGGAGTCCTTTCTTTACTAAATTCTACCATTATTTTGTTGTTTTTTACCACCTCAAAATTAGCGCCAGAGCACTCTATTAAAAAGGAAATGGTGTAATTTAGTGTAAAAATAAATCACCTTGAAATACGACATTATTATAATAGGTGCCGGTATAGTTGGACTTGCCACCGCCCTTAAGATCAAAGAGAAATCTCCTCAAAAAAAACTTTTACTAATTGACAAAGAAGATGATGTAGCTGCTCATCAAACCGGCCACAATAGTGGGGTAATCCATTCAGGTCTTTACTATAAACCTGGCTCCCTTAAGGCAACCAATTGTATTAACGGGTACAATATGTTGGTAGATTTTTGTGAACAGCATGACGTTCCTTTTGAGTTATGCGGCAAAGTGGTTGTAGCGACCAGCAAAGAAGAGATTCCAATATTAAATGGCCTTTTCACACGTGGTTTGGCAAATGGCCTTGAAGGGCTTAAAATGCTCGATAAGGATGAAATTCTTGATTACGAGCCTCATGTCAATGGATTAGAAGGTTTTCTTGTACCACAAACAGGCATTGTAAATTACAGCGTGGTTGCCACAAAAATGAAACAGCTACTTGAAGAAGTGGAAGCGGATTTCGCTTTTGGCCAACCTGTAACAAAAATAAATACTACCTCATCATCGGTACAAGTACATGCTGGAGATGAACAATACGAAGCTTCAACACTTATTAATTGCGCGGGACTTTATGCTGATAAAATTGCTGAGATGTCCGGAGATCATCCGGGAATTAAAATAATCCCTTTCCGTGGAGAATATTATCAACTTAAACCGGAGAAAGAATACCTGGTTAAAAACCTGGTTTACCCTGTTCCTGATCTCGATTTCCCTTTCTTAGGAGTCCATTTCACCAGAATGCAACGTGGTGGTGTGGAAGCAGGCCCCAATGCCGTACTTGCCTATAAAAGAGAGGGGTACAAAAAATCCGATATTAGCTTTAGCGAGTTTTATGAAGTATTGGCTTGGCCCGGATTTCATAAAGTAGCTAAAGAGTTCTGGAAAACAGGGCTTGGAGAGTTTTATAGATCCTATTCAAAGGCTGCCTTTACTAAAGCACTACAAAAATTAATTCCTGAAATTGAAAAAAAGGACCTTGTGACCGGTGGCTCGGGAGTACGCGCTCAAGCATGTGATCGTGATGGGGGGTTAATTGATGATTTCTTAATCCACCAGTCAGAACGGACTATTAATGTACTTAATGCTCCATCGCCGGCGGCAACTTCTGCATTATCTATAGGTGAATCTCTGGCTAAACTTGTTAACTAGAATATAATCCCAAATAAAAAGCACAGGGGAATAAGTCTTCGGCCCTATCCCCTATGCTGAACTTCAGTTTACCATACAACATCATAATGCTGTAAGGATAAAAAAGGTACAAGATACTTTTTTGAAGACTTAAGAAATAAAAAACCACATGATATTAAGCATCGGATTAACCCTGATATAACAGGATTTGAGCTGTTTGGCCGCATCAACCTTCCACTGTTATCCTACTACGATAAATCGTAATGAGGTCCCCACATTTTTCAACATGAGAATGAGGCCCGGTTTTAACGGTAAACTCACTCGGTTACTTGTAAGTGTTGGTTAATCGAGCAAATAATACCACGTGGTGCTGCAAAAATAATATTTTATTCATCTAATAAAAGCATAAACGGAAAGTGCTGGTTAAAAAAATAGGTTATATCCAGGAATACCACCCCTTCGCGTATCAAGCTTAATCAATAAATTCAGTGATTATTGTTTATGCTTTGGTTAGTATATTTAACTTTGCAATAGATTAAAAAACTATGCGCAAAGTTTATTTCACACCAGGACCTTCGGGTTTATATTTTACAGTAGAGCATCATATAAAACATGCAATCAAAAGCGGTGTTACCTCTATTTCGCATAGAAGCAAGCAGTTTGAAGAAATCTTTAGGGAGGCTGAAACTAACTTAAAGACACTACTGCAATTACCTGATAATTATAAAATGGTTTTTACCTCCTCTGCCACAGAAATCTGGGAGAAGATGGCTGATAATTTAATTAGTAATAAATCATTGCATATGGTTAATGGGGCTTTCTCAAAGAAGTTCTTTACAGCTGTACACAATCTTAATAAAGAAGCAGACATAATCGAATCTTCATGGGGCGATCTGCCAGATTTTAATACCAGCACATCAGAGTCTTATGATTTAATAGGCGTAACCCATAACGAAACCAGTACCGGTGTTAGAACTCCTCTGGACAAGCTTTATTCGCTAAAAGAGCAGCATCCTGATTCTATTGTAGCCGTAGATGCGGTATCGTCACTGCCAGTAGTTGATTTCGATTACAGCAAAATTGATACTGTTTATGCCTCGGTGCAAAAAGCTTTTGGCCTGCCAGCCGGTTTGGGTGTTTGGTTAATCAACGATAAAACCGAAGCTCTGGCACGAAAGCTATATGAGCAGAGTAATGCCAGGCAATCATCGCATAATGTTATCTCTCTTCTTGATCAAGCACAAAAGTATCAGACACCTTCAACGCCAAATATCCTTGGCATATACCTGTTTTCGCAAGTGGTTGGCGACATGATAAATAGAGGTATTCAGCAAATCAGGAATGATGTTATTTATAAATCTGCTATTATGTATAATATGCTTGATCAGCATGATATAATCAAACCATTTGTTCAAGAGAAGACATTACGCTCCGATACAATTATAGTTATTGATTCAGGAGAAAGAACCAGTGATCTTAAGACTTATTTATCAGATCATAAATTAGAAGTAGGTAATGGTTATGGCAAAATGATGGGAAAGCAGATTAGAATAGCTAATTTTCCTACCCATTCGAAGGAGCAATTTGAAATGTTGGTAGATTTAATTAATAAATTCGAGTAATAAAGCAGTAAAAGATGTTACAACCCATAAAAAAAGTAGTTGTTGGCCTAAGCCATTCTCATTTAGATGAAGAACTAATTGACTATACTAATTTTCTAGCTGAAACAACCGAAGTAAATCATATTTACTTTGTACATGTTGTAAACCTTCACTTACCTGCCAAGGTGCTCGCAGAATTTCCTGATCTTGAAAGGGAAGCCCTGGAAGAAAGAAGGCAAGAAGTAGAGGCTTTAGTAGCTGAGCACTGTCATGAAGAAAAGAGGATAGTTAGTCATTCTGTTGAAATAATTCAAAGTTCGAATAATCTAAAAGGGTTGCTTAAGGCAATCGGTAAATTTGATGCGGACCTGGTTGTAATTGGAAGAATTAAAGACAAAGAAAAGTCTAGTGTTATTACACAACGATTAGCTCGGAGAGCTCCTTGTCAAATACTTATTTTGCCTGAAGGAGCCTACAAGAGGATTGAAGGTGGAATGCAAATAAAAACAATACTTGTACCCATTGATTTCTCTGAATATTCTTCTCTGGCACTAGACAGGGCTATAAGGTTTGCCAGGAGAAATAAAGATAAACATGAAATTGAGATAGTATGCCAATATGTTTATCGATTACCATCAGGATATCACCTTACAGGCAAATCAGAAAGTGAATTTTCTGATATTATGTGTACTAATGCGAAAGAGGGCTGGGATGAATTTATGAAGGATATTGATGCCAGTGATGTAAATATTAGAATAGTATACTCAAAAGACATCAATGATGATTTAACTTCTGATATTCGCGATTTAGCTAATGAAATTGATGCCGATGTAATAATAATTGGTTCTAAAGGACGAACTGCAACAGCTGCACTTTTCCTTGGTTCTTTTGCTGAAAAACTAATTAATAATACAACACATTTCAGTCTATTAGTTGTACGTAAGAAAAAGGAGTACGATAGCATACTAGACAGGATTAAGAAGCTCTAATAAAATGAGAATGTAACTCTATTTATTCCACCAACTTACTCATTGGCAAAACAACTTGTCATTATACTTTCTAAACTATAGGATTAAACCTTTTGCTAATATTTATGTCTTATCTCCAACTCAACAACCAATATCGTGGAAGATAAAGACCTTCTTGAAAAGTTGCGCAATAAGGAATCCAGAAATTATGGATTCAACTTATTGGTGCGAGAGTATCAGGAAAGAATTTATTGGCATATTAGAAAGATGGTTGTAGATCATGATGATGCTGATGACCTGGTTCAGGAAGTCTTTATAAAGGTTTGGAAAAATATTGATAAGTTTCGGGAAGATGCTAAATTGTATACATGGGTATATCGAATAGCCACCAATGAATGTCTAACTTTTTTAGCTAAGAAAAAAAGAAGATTCTTTTTACCTATTGGAGATGTTGAAAGTGAGCTTGCTGCTAAAATAGATACAGATAATATTATAACAGGAGATGAAATTCAGCTTAAATTACAAAAAGCACTATTAAAACTGCCAGATAAACAACGATTGGTTTTTAACATGAAGTATTTTGATGAAATGAAATATACTGAAATTGCCGAAATCACGGATACAAGCGTTGGCGCATTAAAGGCCAGTTATCATCATGCTGTAAAAAAAATTGAAGAAATAATTAATCAAGGTTAAACCTTTTAGAAGAAACTAAGTCAAAAAGGCAATGAAGGATAAAAACGACCATATTAAAACTAATTTTAAGCTGGAGGAGCTGTCTAATAAGCAGCCGTATACTGTTCCTGATGATTACTTTAAAGAGTTACCGAGTATAATTCAGGCCAGAGTTGTTAAGCCCGAGCAATCCAGTACACCTGTTTTTTCCTGGTCTACGGCGTGGAGGTATGCCCTGCCGGTGATCGCCTTAGCAATAATGCTTGGTTACTTCGGTCTAAGGATTAATAGTGACAATATTAATGTACAAGCAATGATTGATGAGATATCTACAGAAGATCTCGTTAGTTATATAACTGAATCTGAAATTTCTACAGACGAGCTTCTTTCTCTTATTGATATAAATGAGCTTGACGTGGATGGAATGGTTGATGAAAATATAGAATTACTAAATGATAGTGAGTGGGATAATTTAATTGATGAGTATCCTGAGTACGAAAATGACATATAATGATTAACTTTAAGACAACGAGATCATGAAAAATATATTACTAGTTGTATTATTAATGTATGGCTCCGCAGGCTTTGCACAAAATAAGAATCAACAAGATGCGAGAGCAAAACTAGAATCAGCACGAATTGCCCTAATATCTGAAAGGCTTGGCCTCACTCCGGAGCAGGCACAACAATTTTGGCCTATCTATAATGAATATGCTGAGCAGAGACGTTCTATACAGCAAGAGTTTAGAGATGCCAGAAAAGGTTTAGACCTTAATAAATTAACTGAAGAGCAGGGCCGGACCTTAGTAAAAGCGCGCATGGAGGGGAAACAGCAACAGTTAAACTTAGAAACTAAATATAGTGATCGTTTGATGGATGTTATAAATACTCGTCAGTTAATGGCCTTAAAAAAGGCAGAAGATGACTTTCGAGCAATGATTATTAGAAGGATAGAGCAGCGGAAGCAACAGCAATTACAACGAGAGCAAATGCTACTTCAACGTGAGCGTAAATTAAAGCAGGGCAATAATTAATTGTAGCAAGATGGTTCCCTAAATACTTGTTGCCCAATTTTATAGATGATGCATTACCTGCATAAAAATAACTCAACAATAAAACACCTCGCTTTTTTAGGCCTGGTGTTTTCTCTGTTATTGGGCAATACTACAGTTCAGGCCCAAGAGCTGGATAATTATGACTCATTATTAGCAGATTATGCTACCCTCGATTCCCTCCTCTTAGCTGAACTTGAGAATGACTCCTCTTCTTTAATGAGCATCCTAGAGGATATTATGAATGAAGATTACATAAAATCTCAACTTACCTTTCGCGCAGGCTACACAAGTAATATTACGAATGCCGGACGGAATTTTGGTATTCAACAATATGGTTTAAATGCTGGCGTAGCTTTTTACCATAAATCCGGCATATTTGCTGATGTCTCAGGCTATTATAATAGTGACCAGGACCCTAAATATAATACGACTATTGCCTCTGTTGGCTACATGGGAGTATTTGGGCCTAAATGGAATTACTACCTCTCCTATGACCATTTTTTCTATGAAAAACCTCAGGATACTGACTATGTTATAACTTATCCGCTCACCAATAGCCTTAATGCTTCAACCAACTTTTTATTCAGTAGGTTTAACATTGGCGGAGATTATTCTTTTATGTTTGGTGAAGAAACTGCCCATAGAGGGAGACTAAACCTGAGCTATTACTTATCGTTCAGGGATGTTTGGTTTATAGATCGTATCAACTTTAGTCCTAATTTGTCTATGCTGGCAGGCAATGCCAATGTTACTTCAACGGTCTTTAATCAAGAAATGGCTAAGGAAAACTCTCTGGAACTAATTGAAGAAATTGGCCTTCAACAGTTTAGATTCCTCTATAATAATGATCGCGACCAACTAAAAGAATTATTAAGTGAGGAGCAGACCAACAATGTGTTTGGCATAATGAACTATTCTATCTTTGTACCGGTGAGTTTTAATATTAAGAAAACAACCCTCCTGCTTAATTACTCATTAAACTTTCCTGTAGCCTTACCCGGTGAAACAGATTTAGACACAACGCCAAATAGTTATTTTAGTGCTACACTATTATTCACCTTCTCTCTTTAGCATACTTAGCTAGCAGAATATTATTTTTGAGGAATGGATCACCTCTCACTCATTGAGCTAAACAAGCTTATTCAAGATGCCTTGAAGAAAAACCTGGAGCCTTCCTACTGGATTGTTGCTGAAATTGGTGAGTTAAGGGTAAACCAAAAAGGACACTGCTATTTGGAGCTTCTGCAAAATGAAGACAGTAAAGTTGTTGCCAAAGTAAAAGCTACAATCTGGTCTTATAAGTATAGAAATTTAAGCACCTGGTTTCAAGGTATTACAGGGCAGCCACTTACGGAAGGGCTAAAAATCCTTGCTAATATCAAGATTAGCTTCCATGAGCTTTATGGTTATAGTCTCAATATCCAGGATATTGATGCCAGCTATACTATCGGGGAGAAAGAAAAATTAAGGCAGGAAGTTATTAATAAGCTGATAAACGAGGGTGTTTTTGAAATGAATCGTGAGCATTCACTTCCTCTTGTACCCCAAAATATTGCTATAATAAGCTCTCCTACTGCTGCCGGTTATGGTGATTTTCTTCAACATCTGGAAGAAAACTCATATGGATATAATATAAAATCCAGACTTTATGAAGCAGTTATGCAAGGCTCTGAAGCTCCCGAATCTATTATCAAGGCATTGCACAGGATTAATAAAGCAGATAGTTATGATCTGATAGTATTAATCCGTGGTGGAGGCTCACAATTAGACCTCGAATGTTTTGATGATTATGACCTATGCTCACATCTGGCGCAGTTTCCTATGCCTGTTATTACCGGAATAGGCCATGAAAGAGATGATACAATAGCTGATATGGTAGCCCACACTAAATTAAAGACACCTACCGCAGTCGCTGAGTTTATTATTCATGGAATGGCATCCTATGATGCTTTAATTAATGAGGAGGCTACTAAAATTGGCAGGATAGCGAGATTCATTTTACAAAATTCAGGAACCAAATTACAGAGCATTAGTTCTACTATTCGAATGAATGCCCAATCGGTGATTTTAAATGAAAATCATGGTTTGCAAAGCATAATGCAGCATATTAAGCATAAAACAAGTCAACAAATTGAACGGCAATACAACATAATAGATAAGTTTGAAGCTAAACACATGCTCCTTAATCCTGAAAATGCCCTTAGAAGGGGTTTCTCATTTAGCACTGTTGCTGGGAAGTCTATTTTAAATAATGCGGCAGAAGCAGGGCAAAAACTTACTACGTATTCATTGAATCAAAGAATTGAAAGCAAAATTACATCTGTTAAGAAAAATGGCAAAATTTAAATACGACGAAGCACTTGCAAGATTGCAGGAAATCTCACAAATTTTAGAGAATGAGGTAGAAGATATCAATAAGCTATCAGACTTGATCAAAGAGTCTGCTAAATTGGTTAAACAATGCAAAAAGCATCTTAATGATACTTCTGCCGAAATTGAAAATACCCTTGATAATTTAGAGGAACCATTGGCATAAGCTTTGCTAACCTTTTCTAAAAGGAACAATACTTTTACAAGATGAAATCAAAAATAACAAGAGCACTTTTCTGCCTGACCCTTACAGCATTCTCATCAGGAGCAATTGCCCAAACATACCCATGGCAACAGGCTGTAGATTATACTATGAATGTTTCAATGGATGTTAAAAATCACACATTCATTGGCACACAAAAGCTGATTTATACAAATAATTCTCCAGACACTCTTACAAGAGTTTACTACCATTTGTATTTCAATGCTTTTCAACCGGGAAGTATGATGGATGTCAGATCAAGGACTATAATAGACCCCAGCAGGAAAATAGGTGATCGTATTTCCAAACTGGCTCCTAATGAAATTGGTATTTTAGAGCCAACATCACTCAGCCAGGACCAGAGACCAGTAAAATATAGTATTGAAGGCACCATTCTTGAAGTAGAACTGGCAAAACCAATACTGCCTAATTCAAGTACAGTATTTGATATGAATTTTAAAGGGCAGGTACCTATCCAGATAAGACGATCAGGCAGAGACAACAAAGAGGGGATTGATTATTCTATGGCTCAGTGGTACCCCAAACTTAGTGAGTATGATACCGATGGATGGCACCCTGAACCGTACATTGCCCGAGAGTTCTATGGCGTGTGGGGCAAGTTCGATGTAAGTATTACAATTGATGCAGATTATGTAGTAGCCGGGTCAGGTATACTGCAAAATGGCAATGAGATAGGCTATGGTTACGAAGATCCCGGAACGAAAGTAAAAAGGAGTAAAAAAGAAATTACCTATCATTTTATTGCCGACAATGTTCATGATTTCATGTGGGCTGCCGATCCGGATTATGTACATAAAACTGTACAGGTACCCGATGGCCCTAAAATGCATTATTTCTATGTAGAGGACACAATTACAGTAAAAACATGGCCTCAGTTAATGGAAGTGAGTCCAGAATTTGTGACTTATATGAGCAAGCAGTTTGGCAAGTATGCCTACGCAGACTTTTTCGTCATTCAAGGTGGCGATGGTGGCATGGAGTATCCTATGTCTACTCTGATAAATGGTAGAGGATCTGTCAGAGGGTTAATTGGTGTAACCATTCATGAAATGTTTCATAGCTGGTATCAAGGAGTTTTAGCAACTAACGAAAGTCTTTATCCATGGATGGATGAAGGGTTCACCTCATACGCTTCAGCCCTAACAGGGCAATATCTCGCTGATACAAAACCCTCCCTGGAGCGTAGGTTTAAAGCCTATCTTAAGCTTGCCTTAAGTGGGATGCAAGAACCTATGACAACCCATTCTGATCATTATAATACGAATGGGGCATATGGAACCGCAGCATATTCAATGGGTTCTCTTATTCCTTATCAATTGGCTTATATTATGGGTGCAGATATATTCCATGAAGCATTTAGAGACTATTATTATACATGGCAATTTCGTCATCCAGCCCCTGATGATTTTGCCAGAATCATGGAAAAACATTCAGCCATGGTGCTGGATTGGTTCTTCCTTGATTGGGTAGGAACAACAAAACATTTAGACTATGCTATTGGAGATGTTAGTGAAAAAGAAAACCAGGTAAATATTGAACTGATCAACAGAAATCAGAGGCCAATGCCTGTAGAACTATTGGTAACCTTTAACGATGGCCATCAGGAACGGCATTATATGCCTTTAAGAATGATGAGAGGGAATAAAGTGTTTAATGATGGTATAAAAACAACACAGCTAGCCGATTGGCCATGGACAAACCCAAGCTACTCTATAACATTAGATAATAGCCTCAGCGAAATAAGTAAGATTGAGCTTGACCCTGATAAGGGAACTGCTGATGTTGATTACTCAAACAACCTTTGGATAAGCCAAAAGACTAATAATGAATAAAGAGCAAGCTTCTGGCAGAATTAATGAGCTTAGAGAGCAGATAAACCTCTATAATCATAAGTATTACCAGGAAGACAACTCTCTTATAAGTGATAAGGACTTTGATTTACTCCTGGAAGAGCTAATCAGCCTTGAAAAAGAGTATCCAGCATTTTTCGATGCTAACTCTCCTACTCAGCGTGTTGGTGGCGCGGTTAGCAAGTCTTTTACTTCAGTAAAGCATCAGTATCCTATGCTCTCTTTGGGCAACACATATTCTGAAGATGAGCTCATTGAGTTTGACAAAAGAGTTACTAAGGGTTTAGGGGATGAGAAGTACGAATATTTCTGTGAATTGAAGTTTGATGGTGTAGCCATTAGCTTGCGGTATGAAGAGGGCAATCTTACACAAGGCATTACTCGTGGCGATGGTGTACAGGGTGATGATGTAATTGCTAATGTTCGAACCATTCAGTCAATTCCCTTAACTGTTCAAGGCAGTGCTGCGCCAAATAAATTTGAAGTCAGAGGTGAAATACTGCTAACAAAAGAAGCATTTTCTAAAATTAATCAAGAAAGGCTTGAGGCAAACGAGGAGTTATACGCCAACCCGAGAAACACCACTTCAGGTACTATAAAAATGCTCGATTCTGCCACCGTCGCTCATCGTAACCTTAGCTGTTATTCTTACTCATTATTAGGAGACAACCTACCTCCTACACATGAAGAATCTATTAATGCAATCAAAAAATGGGGTTTTAATGTGTCTCCGACTTATAAAAAATGTAGCTCGATAGAAGAAGTAATTACCTATATCAATTACTGGGATAAAAAAAGACATGAGCTAAATGTGGAAACTGATGGCATTGTAATTAAGGTAAATAGCCATCATCAACAACAAGAACTTGGGTATACAGCAAAAAGCCCTCGTTGGGCCATAGCTTATAAGTATCAGGCTGAGCAGGCAAGTACAGAATTGCTCAATATAACTTACCAGGTAGGTAGAACAGGAGCAATTACTCCCGTAGCTGAGTTAAAGCCAGTCCTTTTATCCGGAACCACGGTAAAAAGAGCCTCTCTGCATAATGCCAATGAGATTGAAAGGCTTAATCTTCATTATCATGATATAGTTTTTGTTGAAAAAGGAGGCGAAATTATCCCGAAGATTACCGGAATTGATGTTGAGAAAAGAAAAGAGTATAATACACCCATTAAATTCATTGAAAATTGCCCTGAGTGTGGGACAGATCTAATCAGAAATGAAGGTGAAGTACAGCACTACTGTCCTAATGAAAAGCATTGCCCACCCCAAATAAAGGGACGTATAGAGCATTTTATTCATCGTAAGGCAATGAATATTGATTCTTTGGGTGAAAAAACTATTGCCCAGCTCTATGATAATGGATTAGCACAAAATCCTGCGAGTTTATATTCTCTGAAGCTTGATGAAGTACTAAATTTAGAAGGTTTTAAAGAATTGTCTGCCAGGAATCTTATTGATGGTATAGAGGAATCTAAAAAAGCCCAGTTCGGTGCTGTACTATTTGCTTTGGGAATAAGGCATGTAGGAAAAACTGTCGCGGAGAAACTTGCCGGTCATTTTATTAATATAGATGCACTTATGAGTGCCGACAAAGAATCGTTGATTGCTGTTCATGAAATAGGTGAGCGTATAGCAGATAGCGTAATTGATTTTTTTAATGATCCGGAACACCAGGAAGAGATTGCAATATTAAAGGCGGCGGGATTAAATTTTGAAATTAATGAAGAGGATGCGCCCTTATCATCTATTTTGATTGGAAAAACCTTTGTAATTTCGGGTGTATTTTCAGGATATAGCCGTGATGAGCTGAAATCATTGATTAAACAACATGGTGGTACTATTATTACATCAATTTCGGGTAAGTTAGATTACCTTTTAGCCGGTGATAAGATGGGACCAGCAAAACTTGCTAAAGCTGCATCACTTGGAACGAATATTATCTCTGAAAAGGATTTTGAAGAAATGATCCAGAATTAATTATGATATTAAAGCCCTGGCTTAATTATAAAACCAAGAAAGCCCAAAAGAATAACAAAGGCTTACGTAAAAGTATTGGGTATAAAGCCGCTACCAAGATTGGTATTATTTTTTGTAATGATGAGCAAAGCAAAATAGAATATGCAGACAAGCTAATAGACTTATTAAAAAAAGACAACAAAAAAGTTAAAGTTATAGCTCAGGAGCCTAAAAATGAGGTTAAACACCTTCCTTATGATACCTTCAATCAAGAAAATTTTAGTTTTTGGGGTAAGTTTATAGGCAAGCCAATTAATGATTTCATCAATGCAGAATATGATTTTCTCATCTGCCTTGATGAGAGCCCTAATCATTTAATTAGAAGTGTTTTGGCTAATTCTCATGCTAAATGCAGAATTGGGAAATTCGATGAGGCGAATGAGCAAACCTTTGAAATGCTGGTTAAAGACAATGGAAATAATGGCCATAAATGGGTCGATACGATGTATCACTACGTTAAAATATTATCATAATGAAAGCTTTGGAGGGATTAGGAGTAGCCTTAGTTACTCCATTTAACCAAGAGTATGAGGTTGATTATAAGGCACTAACAAACATTCTAGATAATCTCTACACAAGTGACTCTGTTGATTACTTAGTTGTCCTGGGATCAACCGGAGAAGCGGCTACTCTCTCTGCAGAGGAGAAGCAAGAAATCCTGTCTTTTGTAAACGAATATAATAACAGCCGCTTGCCCCTTGTATTTGGTCATGGCGGAAATGATACTAAAGCACTTATCCAGGCATTATACACTATAGATTTTACCGGGTATTCCGCCATCCTCTCAGCGAGTCCGGCTTATGTTAAACCAACTCAGGTAGGAATTATAAGTCATTATCATAATTTAGCTGATAATTCTCCCTTACCAATAATATTATATAATATCCCATCGCGAACCAGTTCAAACATCTCAGCGACATCAATAAAGGTGCTTTCCGAGCATAAAAATATTATTGGCGTTAAAGAAGCCTCAGGAGATCTATTACAGGCCATGGAGATAAAGGCGGTGACAGATAATGATTTTTTGCTAATTTCCGGGGATGACATGTTAACTGTACCGCTCTGTTCGATAGGCGCCGTAGGGCTAATTTCAGTAATGGCAAATGCTTATCCAACTGTTTTTAGTAAGATACTCTCATTGTGTAGTTCCAAAGATTTTAGTGGTGCTACAAAAGAGGCCCTAACTACCATACGTTTGAATGACCTTATGTATGATGAAGGAAATCCGGTTGGAATTAAGGAGCTAATGGCACAAATGGGCTTATGTGAATCATTTGTTAGACTACCCTTAATA
>Ga0164313_10002428_pt1 | contig 16732 bp, 10 predicted proteins | sample GuaBasSedimGuay4_FD_113735 | JGI IMG/M metagenome (GOLD analysis project Ga0164313, IMG submission 113735) | Subseafloor sediment microbial communities from Guaymas Basin, Gulf of California, Mexico - Guay4, Core 4569-4, 0-3 cm | ecosystem: Environmental > Aquatic > Marine > Hydrothermal vents...
GGCGAGATGCGAGATGCGAGATGCGAGATGCGAGATGCGAGATGCGAGATGCGAGATGCGAGATGCGAGATGCGAGATGCGAGATGCGAGATGCGACGAGATCGTAGACTCTCGCACTATCTTGTCAAGCATCTTCTACAAATCCGTATCCGTGCCCGCGTCTGCACCCGAGCACGCGGACAACCCGCCTCCACCGGGGCGTGGCACACCCCTGAGTCTGCGGGGTTGTGGCCTTCACCGGGGCGTGGGTTTGACATTGTGCCGGCACCAACCTCCCGGCGGCTCGCCGCGCTCCGCACAATGTCATACTGGGCAACCCTCGCGGTGGATCGCTCCAGTGCATCTCACCCGGCTGCGAGGCAGGCCGGTACCCCGGGACACAGCGGCACCGTACACGCCCTCCCAACCCGGTGGAGACGCTGCCTACGTCGCTCTACGAGCTAGTAGGAACAGCTCGACTCGCTCGGCGGCACTCGCTCGCTCAGGGTGACTATTTTCGAACCGTTTGTCTTTCCTTGGGTAGGCGCCGCCTCGCGGGCCTGACGGTGCTCAAGGTGACATGAAGTCGGCAGTGAGATGGACTGCGACGGATTGTGGGAGCGGGCTTCCAGCCTGCCCTTCAGTCCCCTTGCTGTCGAGAAGTCGTCACCACGAAGTCAGACACTCTCAAATCCACCTTTCGCCCAATCTTAAATGCGATGTTCGATGGTAGCGATCATCTCGCCATCCGGAATGGAGCTATCCGTCGATAGCGATTGCGATACCGAAAGCGATAGCGATGGCGATAGCAATGAAATCTGCGTCTATCTGCGTCATCTGCGGGCAATCTGCGATGCTGCGATGAACGCGATGGAATCTGCGCTATCTGCGGTTTCTCCGCGCGATGGTGCGGTGATTTCGTGTGCGATGCCTTCGTGTCTTCGCGCCTTCGTGGTTGCGGCGTGCGATGGAATCCGTGCCTATCTGTGTGATCTGTGGGCTGCAATGCGATGGCTGGAGTGAACGCTACCCGATCATCCCGCCGCCGAGACACTCGTCGCCGTCGTAGAAGACGGCGTACTGACCCGGAGCGATCCCGGACTCGGACTCATCCATCCTGACCTCGATGCCATCATCGTCAAGCGTGCTGACACTGCACCAGACCAGCTCCGGGGCATGCCGAACGCGGAGCTCCAAACGGTCCTTTGTCGGTGGTGAAACGATCCAATGGGGATCGGCGACGCTGAAATGCTCCCGGTGGTGGTTCTCGAGCACATCGGCGTGGGCCACTTGGAGCTCATTGCTGGCGTGATCCTTTCCCACGACGTACCAGGGTCCGTTGCCGAGACCGAGACCTTTACGTTGACCGATGGTGTGGAACCAGAAACCGCGGTGTCGACCGAGTTCGGTTCCGGTTGTGATGTCCCGGATGACACCCGGTAGCTCGCCGAGATGGTGCTCGACGAACGCGTCGTACGGCACCCGCCCGAGAAAACAGATCCCCTGGGAGTCGGGTCGGTCGCTGTTGGGAAGATCGAACCGACGCGCCTCGGCGCGAACTTCGGCCTTGGTCATCCCGCCGATGGGAAACAGACATCTCGCGATTTGACTCTGGTTCATCTGAGACAGGAAATAGGTTTGATCCTTGATCGGATCGACACCTTTGAGCAGACGGGAGAGGGGTCCGGAGTGGTCGACCCGAGCGTGATGGCCGCTGGCGATGAACTCGGCGTCATCGCCGAAACGGTCGACAAAGGCGCCAAACTTGATGAGCCGGTTGCACAGGACATCCGGGCTCGGCGTGCGCCCTGCCTCGAGTTCGGCCACGGTCACGTTCACTACCCGGGAGTAGTAGTCCTGCTGGAGGGGTGCGATCTCCAAGGGTACGTCGAAGGTGTCACAGACCCCCCGGACAAACTCAAGATCCTCCTCCCAGGGACACGAGCCCAAGAAGGCGAGCTCGTCCTCGAGCCAGATCTTGAGATAGTAGGCTTGGAGTTCATGACCGCCCTCTTCCGCCAGTCGCGCCAGGGCAACCGAGGAATCCACCCCGCCCGATGTCAGAACCGCGATCCTCACCGCATATATTTGCGGTGAACGAGATGCTCGAGATATTTGTCGGTGTGAACACCGTGGTCGGTGAGCAGACCCTCGGCGCTGATGACAAAGGTGGCTTCCTCACCCGCGATGCGGGAAAAGTAGACCCGGTGGCGTTCGTCGTGGAGCCGCATATCGGTGGCGCAAAGCTCGTCCGAGAGATCCGATACCAGGCTGCGGTCACACACCGGACAGCTGAACTCCCAGGTGGTGCCGGGCTCCATGCTCTCGCCCTCGGGAACATCAACCTCATAGTTGCCGGGTTGAGGGTGGAATCCAACCAGGAATCGCCGACCCTCGTGCTCGGCACGCAGGACGATGGTGTCCTTGGGATTCAAGGTGGCGGAGCAGTGCGGGCAGGAGTAGGTCCAGTTCATCTCAACCTCGTCTCACCGAGCATACCGCAACTGGCTCCAATCCTCGTCCACGACCGTTTCCATGACCGTCTCCGACGATCCTCTCCCTGTCGTTCTCCCTGCTGCCATTACTCTGGAATCAAAATGTCCATCTCTCGAAGCTGTGCTGTGGCGGCTTCGGCCCAGCCGCGGTTTGCGGCCGGAGATGCCGGGCTCGGGTGGAGGATGCGGCCTATTCTGGGGCCGTCTTCCCCCAAGACGCGACGCGCCCTTTTCTCGGCGAAGGCGCCGACGCCGACCACCAGGCTGGGCTGGAGCACTCGGATGGCAGCCCGGAGGCAATCGTCACAGATCTCGAAAAGGCCCCGTCTCTCGGCGGCATTGAGCTTCTCCGGGGTCAGATTCCGTCCGCTGACCTCAAGAAACTGCAACGGACAGTAGTTCCCGACAAAGAAGGTGGCGAAAAAGCGTTCGGGAGTTTTGAATCGATCCGCTGCCCAGCCCCACAGTCTTCGGCCGGAGACTTCGCTGCGTTTGCAGGAGAGACCCTCAACCAACCGTTTCGGGTGCTCATCGACCGGTCGACCCACCTCACCGTAGATCTCGAGCCAGTCCCGCACCGCGGCGACCTCACCAAACGGAACTCCGGTCTGAGCCATGCCCCAGGGTCCCGGATTCATGCCCAGCAGGAAGACCTCCTTTGGCCTGTCACCGTATCGCCGCAGATATGCCTCGTGGAGTTCCCAGGCGTAATCGAGAGGATTGTAGACATGGGCCACGGGCTCGCCGAACTCGAGGTTGTCGACGGCCGATCGCAGGTTCCGGGCGATGCTGACGAGATCGGTGCGTGTCATTGCCGAGATGGTACCAGGGGCCCCCGCAGGCCCCCGAATCTTCGCGACTTGCCCTCGGTGAAGCGACCGGGTTAGAGTTGGGGTTGGCGTCGATCGGCGCCGATGTGCGGGGTGCCTCCGGGCACCTCGACGTTGAAGGAGGACTACGTGGAACTGACGACCATCGATCAAATTCTCGACTACGCCATCGCCAACGAGGAAAAGGCGGCGGCGCTTTACAACGAACTCGCAGACAGCGTGGAACGTCCCGGCATGAAAGAGGCCTTCCTCCATTTCGCAAAGGAAGAAGAGGGACACAAGGCCCGGCTGCTTCAGATCAAGGCCGGAGACATCCCCACGGTCTCCGAGGAGAAGGTGGCGAATCTGGGCATCACCGAGACCCTTCAAGAGCCCGAGACCGCGCCCAACATGACGTACCAGGAAGCCCTCCTCTTTGCCATGAAGGCCGAGAAGGCTGCGTTCACCCTCTACACCAAGCTTGCCGAGATGACCTCGGATGCCACCTTCCAGCGGGTTTTCAAGAGCCTCGCCCAGGAAGAAGCCAAGCACAAGCTGCGCTTCGAGATCGAGTACGACGACCACGTTCTCGAAGGGGTGTAGCTGCACCGAGCGTCGCCGGGACCGGCTGCGCCGGACCGGGCAATCCGCGATGATGCGATGTCTTTGTGAACCCTTCGAGTCTTGGTGTCTTCGTGGTTGCGACGTGCGATGGAATCCGTGTCCATCCGCGAAATCCGCGTCCCATTTGCGATGGTGTGATGATCCAGCATCGAGGGTCGAGGACCGAGAGCGAGAGCGACTGCGAGGGCGAGGGCACGAAACGTGTCGGCCCAGCAGATCGGTGCACCGCTGTCGTACCATTGGCACCGATGAACGGAGGACCCCATGCAACGTGTGTTGATCCTGGCCATGACGGTGATGATGATGACCGGAATCGGCAACTCCGCTGATCGCCCGGAGGGGCACTCGTTCGCCACCCGCTCGGTGGTCCACGCCGAGCACGGAATGGTGGCCGCAGCCCATCCGCTGGCGGTTCAGATCGGTCTCGACGTACTCAAGGACGGCGGCAGCGCCGTCGATGCCGCCATCGCAGTCAACGCCGCGCTCGCCTTCATGGAACCCGTGTCGTGCGGGCTCGGCGGCGATATCTTCGCCATGGTCTGGGACCCCGAAACCGAGACCCTGCACGGGCTCAACGGCTCGGGCCGCGCCCCCGCCGCCCTGACCGCGGACAAGGTTCCGGCCGAACCCGACGGCACCATCCCGGTCTATTCGCCCTACTCGTGGACGGTTCCGGGGTGCGTTGACGGCTGGTTCGAGCTGCACGCCAAATTCGGCCGATTGCCCATGGTTCGTCTCATGGAGCCCACGATCAAGGCTGCCCGGGCTGGCGCCCCCGTTCCGCGGGTCATTGCCGCCGCCTGGGCCAGCGGCGCCGCGAAGTTCAAGGATATGCCCGGTTTCGCAGAGGTCTTCATACCCGGTGGGGAGATTCCGGCAGAGGGTGAACTCTTCGCAAACCCGGCCTTGGCCGATACCCTTCAACGCATGGCGAAAGGTGGTCGTGACGCCTTCTATGGAGGAGAGACCGCACGAGCACTCGTCGCCTACTCCGAAAAGGTCGGCGGTTTCTTCTCCTTGAAGGACCTCTCGAACCACACCAGCGAGTGGGTCGAGCCGGTCTCGACCACCTATCGTGGACATACCGTCTGGGAGCTGCCGCCCAACGGTCAGGGCATCACCGCCTTGCAGATCCTCAATCTTCTGGAACGGTATGACCTCGCCGCCATGGGACGCGACAACCCCGATTTCTGGCACCTGCTCATCGAAAGCAAGAAGATCGCCTATGAGGATCGCGCCCGTTTCTACGCCGACATGGCGTTCAACGAACTACCGGTCGCCGAGCTGATCAGCAAGGAGTACGCGGCCGAACGTGCCGAGCTCCTCGATATGACTCGCGCAGCGAAGAGCATCGACCCCGGGAACCCGGGTCTCGATCACGGTGACACGACGTTTCTGGTCGTCGCCGACTCCACCGGACAGATGGTTTCTCTCATCCAATCCAACTACACCGGATTCGGCTCCGGCTACGTCGTGCCCGAGCTCGGTTTCGGGATCCAGGACCGCGGCGCGCTCTTCACCCTCGAGGAGGGTCACCCCAACTATCTGGAACCCGGCAAACGACCGTTTCACACCATCATCCCGGCCTTCATGGGAGAGAACGGCGTCCCAGATATGCCCTTCGGCGTGATGGGCGGTGATATGCAGCCCCAGGGGCACATCCAGATCGTGATCAATCTCGTCGACTTCAACATGGATCTCCAGGAGGCCGGCGACGCCGCCCGCTTCCGTCACACCGGATCGTCCGCACCCACGGGCACCGTGATGAACAACGGCGGCGTGGTCCACTTCGAGTCTGGTGTCTCGGCCGAGATCAAACGCGAGCTCATGAGCCGTGGTCACCGCATCCAGGAGATCACCCCGGTGGCCTTCGGCGGCTACCAGGCCATCCGCCGCAACCCCGAAACCGGGGTCTATGCCGGCGCCACCGAGTCGCGGAAGGACGGAATAGCCGCAGGATATTAATTATGAATGATGAATTAGGAATTATGAATGACATCGCAGGGATTCTCCCCTGGCCCTGTCAGCCTGTTGCGATGAAATTCAAAATTGAGAATTCATAATTCATAATTCGAGTTTAGCGCGCCGCAGGCGCGCTAAACTCTTGTCATGCTTGACACCATCCTGACCCCCGACCAACAGGATCTGCTGCGTTCGGAGCGCGAGCTTCTCACCGAAGTTTCGACAGCGCTCGAACGCAACGATGTGGCGGCTGACGAACGCCGGGCCCTAGCCGAGAGCCTGCGGCAGCTCGACGAGCTCTTCCTGCTTGTCGTCGTCGGTGAGTTCAACGCGGGCAAGTCGGCGCTGATCAACGCCCTGCTCGGTCGCGAGCTCCTGACCGAGGGCGTCACCCCGACCACCGCCAAGATCCACCTCCTGTCGTGGGGTGAGACCGAGGGCCGGGAAACCATCGACGCTGTCTCCGAGAGACTGACGGCTCCGGTGGAGATCCTTCGCCAGTTGTCACTGGTGGACACTCCCGGAACAAACGCCCTCGACCGCAGCCACGAGGCCCTGACCACCGACTATGTGCCGCGCGCCGATCTTGTTCTCTTTGTGACCTCGGCCGATCGGCCATTCTCGGAGTCGGAGAGGGTCTTTCTCGAGCAGATTCGCGAGTGGGGAAAGAAAGTGGTCGTCGCGGTCAACAAAATCGACATCCTCAAGACGCCGGGTGACATCTCCGAGGTTCTCAATTGGGTCCGGTCCAACGGGATGCAGCTGCTGGGTACGACGCCGCAGGTCTTCGCCGTTTCGGCGCTGAAGGCTCGTCAGGCGCAGGCGGCCGAGGACGATGACGCTCTCGCCGACAGCGGGTTGCACGAGATCGAAGCGTGGTTGAAGTCCACCCTCGACGATGACGAGCGGATCAGACTCAAGCTGGGCAACCCCCTCGGAGTTGCGGCGCGACTCCTGGGCGACGGTCTTGAGGCGGTGGAGGGCCGGCTCTCCTTGCTTGGTGACGACCTGGCGACCATCGCCGACATCGAGAGCCAGAGCACGACCTGGGCCGATGATGTCGATCGCGAATTCGGCCTGAGGCTGTCCAACATCGAGAATGTGTTGCTGGAAATGGAAAAACGGGGTCTCGAGTTCTTTGAAGAGACCGTCCGTATCAGCCGATTGACGAGTCTTTTTGACAAAGAGGCTCTCCGCAACCGGTTCGAGGCCGAGGTCGTGGCCGATGCGCCGAAGCAGGTCGAGGCCAAGGTCGAGTCGCTCATCGACTGGCTCGTGGAATCGGATCTCCAGCAGTGGCAGTCGGTGGTCAACCACGTCAACCGGCGCGCCGCGGCCCATGCCGACCGGATGGTCGGCGAGGTAGGTGGGCGATTCGAAGCCGACCGCGGAAGGTTGCTTGCCACCGTCGGGAGGGCGGCTTCGGATGGTCTGGCGAGCTATGACCGCGCTGCCGAAGCCCGCCGCATGGCCGACGATGTCTCCAAGGCCGTGACCGGCACCGCCCTCGCGGGGGTCGGCGCGGTGGGACTCGGCGCCACCGTGGCGCTGGCCGCGTCATCCACCGCCGCCGATGTGACGGGTCTGCTCGCCGCGGGTCTGCTCTTCTCCCTCGGGCTCTTCATCCTGCCGCACCGGCGGCGCAAGGCCAAAGCGGAGCTCAAGGAGAAGATCGCGGCGCTGCGGTTGGAGATCATAACCGCCCTGAAGGCTCAGTTCGAAACCGAGGCGGGGCGAAGCCGAACCAAGCTCGCCAACACCATCGCACCCTACACCCGCTTTGTCCGGACAGAATCAGACCGGCTCGAGACCGTGAAGCGCGAACTCGGTGGGCTCGCCGAGCAGGTGACCGCTTTCAAGGGGCGGGTGAGCGATCTGCTCTGACCAGAGAGCCCGGCGGATCTCTGTGTGATCACGAAGGCGTTACAAGCCGCACCGAATGGCAAAGACCCCACCCCTTCCGGAAGCAAAGGTCGAGTCAGGGCAGTCGCGAGGTGGGACGCCGATCATCCAAACCAATCTCCACCGGCCGCGGCTGAACGATCGGAAGAAGGTATGCTGACCCGAGAGAACAACCACAACTTGTTTCTGAAGACCGGAAACGCACAGAGGAGGAATTCAAAGTGAGAACAAGACTATTGCTTACCGTGATGGCCGTAACAATCGTTATGGGTTGCAGCGACTCAAATATCACGACCGGGGGATCGCCAGCGGACCCACACAAAATGGATCGAACGGTGCTGCCGATTCAGCCGCCGCCGCCCACGGTTGTCACCGTAATGGACGCTCGTGACGCAACCAAGCCCGAGCGGTTTGAAATCAAAGCGCCTGAGGGTGCGCCGAACGTGGTCATCGTGCTGATCGATGACATCGGTTTTGGTGCAACAGAGACTTTTGGCGGCGGGATCGAAACGCCTACTTTTAGCCGTCTTGCCGACGAGGGTCTGCGTTTCAATCATTTCCACACCACGGCGCTGTGTTCCCCGACGCGTGCTGCCCTGCTTTCCGGGCGCAATCATCATGAAGTGAACGTAGGTTCGGTGATGGAAGTCGCCACCGGTTTCTACGGCAACCAGGGTGAACGACCGGACAATGCCAAGTATGTTGCCGAGACCCTGCGTCAAAACGGCTACAGCACAGCAGCTTTCGGTAAGTGGCATGAGACGCCGACCTGGGAAGTGTCGGTCTCCGGACCATATTTCCGCTGGCCGACCAACTCGGGCTTCGATCATTTCTATGGTTTCATCGGCGGTGAAACCAACCAGTGGGACCCGGTCATTTTTGATGGTGTGACCAAGGTGGCCAAGAAGGATGACCCGGATTATCACTTCACCACCGACATGACCAATGAAGCGATTGAATGGGTCAAATTCCAGAAAGCCATGACGCCGGACAAACCGTTCATGATCTATTACGCGACCGGTGCAGTTCACGCGCCGCATCACGCACCAAAAGAATTTATCCAGAAGTATAAAGATCAGTTCGATGACGGCTGGCTGGCGTATCGCGAGGCGACCTTTGAGCGCCAGAAAGCGATGGGCATCATCCCCGCGAATGCCAAGCTCGCCCCCATGCCTGAAGACATCATGGAGTGGGAGTCGCTCAGCGACCAGGAACGTGAACTCTATGCGCTGCAGATGGAGGCCTTTGCAGGCTTCACGGAACATACCGACCGTCAGGTCGGCCGGCTGGTAGACGCCATCGATGAAGTTGGTGTGCTCGATAACACCCTGTTCATCTACATCATGGGCGACAACGGTTCCAGCGGTGAAGGCGGCCTGACCGGCACCTACAACGAGTTGATCCATCTGAACGGCATCTTCGATGCCGAAACGACCGAGAGCATGCTGGAACGTGCCGACGACTGGGGTGGACCCGATTCGTTCCCGCATTTCTCGGCGGCCTGGGCGGTGGCTACGGATGCACCGTTCACGTGGACCAAGCAGGTGGCCGCCGATTTCGGCGGTACCCGCAACGGCATGGTGATGCATTGGCCCAAGGGTATTCAGGCCAAAGGTGAAGTCCGCAGCCAGTTCCATCACGTCAATGATGTGGCGGCTACCGTGCTCGAGGCCGCTGGTCTGCCACAGCCGAAATCCGTGAACGGCGTGCCGCAGATACCGTTGTCCGGCGTGAGCATGTTGTATGCCGCAGAGGATGCCAATGCACCGGACCGCCATACCACGCAGTATTTCGAGATGTTCGGCAACCGCGCTATCTACAATGACGGCTGGTTGGCTCGTGCTGTTCACCGTGCACCGTGGCGCGACGCTGTGGAGAACACGTTGCAGAACGATGTGTGGCAACTCTATAACACCGCGGAAGACTTCAGCCTGACCAATGATCTCGCGGCTCAACACCCCGCTAAACTGAAGGAAATGCGGGACCTGTTCGTTAAAGAAGCAATCGCCAACCACGTCTTTCCGTTGGACGATCGCCTCTATGAACGCTTTAACGCGGCTCTGGCTGGCCGCCCGGATCTGATGGGTGACCGGACCAGCCTCACGCTCGCCGACGGGATGACCGGCATTCTCGAGAACACCTTTATCAACGAGAAGAACCGTTCCAAGACCATCGTGGCGAATGTCGAACTGAAAGGAAATGACCGTGGTGTCATCCTGACCCAGGGCGGCAAGTTCGGCGGCTGGGCGCTGTACATGGACGGTGGCAAGCCGGCCTATACCTACAACTGGTTCGGTCTTGAGCGTTATACGATTGCATCGCCCAAGGCGATCACCAACGACAGTGCCGAGATCAAACTGCAGTTTGATTACGACGGTGGTGGGAACGGTAAGGGCGGCATGGCGACGCTGTACGTGGATGGCGAAAAGGTCGCCGAAGGCAGGGTCGAAAAAACGCAGCCGGCGGTGTATTCGGCAGATGAAACCGCAGACGTTGGGCTGGATGAGTCCACCCAGTCGGCTGATCTGGTCTTTGCTGATGTTGAAGATTCGGACTTCACCGGCTTCGTGAAGAGCGTCACCATCAGTATTCCGGAGTGATCCACCAAAGACTCTGTTTCACACTCGGGGGAGGGCCTAGGCCCTCCCCCTTTTTCTCTCGTTTGAGCTTTCAGCGTTCGACGCCCGTCGGCGAGGAGCCCGTCAGCTCACCGTCGGCAGGGGTCGTCCGGGGGACCACGGAACGCGGGCGTCCTCCATCCTCGCTTCCAGTTCCGGAAGATCGACCTCGAGCAGCTGTCTGAGCTCCGGCAGGATCTGGGAGAACTCGGTCTCGGCAATCTCGAACTGCCGCCGGTGGGTGGCCGTGGGGCCGTAATCCGACTGACCATCGCTGATCGAGGCGACACGGAGCCGGCGTGTGACATTGGGTGTCGTCGAGTGTCCGAACTCGGCGATGGTGCGGTTCCCCGCGAGCTTGAAGTCGATATCGTAGAGCCTCTGTTTGAGCGTTTCGAGTTCGGTATCGAAGGTTCCGGGATCGACGGTGGACTGCGCGAGGGCCTCTTCGAGCTTGGACACCCGATCGAAGCCGTTCTTGAGAGCCTCATCGGCGGCGGAGACGGCGCGCCGCAGCTCGGCCACCTGTGCCATGTATTCCGCGGTCTCGGTGGGCGGTGTCCCTGCGAGTGATCCCGGGAAGATTCGAACGACCTCGAAGGACACGGGACCCGTAAGTTCGGTCACCACGCCATCCACCCGTTTTGACAGGGCGACGGAATAGCTCCCTGGAGGAGCCATGTGCCCGCTACCACCCCGGTCCCACGGGTTCGGTTGACTCTTGACCTGTTCGATGGCCTTGGTGCTGGGGGTGCGCAGGTCCCAGGCGACGCGGTGAAAGCCCTTTTTGGCGGACCCTGTGATGACCCGCACGATTTCGCCATCGGCATCGCGCACGGTCAGAAGGATTTCGGGATCGGATTGGCGCCGCTCAGCCTCGAGGGCGTCGTAACCCACATAGGGTGTGTCTTCCCATTCCTTCTCGAGCTTGCCCTCAGCTTCGCGACGGGTCGCTTCGAGACCCTTGTAGCCCTCACCGAGGTGATAGGTGAAGACCGCTCCGAAGGGTGGGTTGTCGGCGACATAGTAGGCGCCGCCCATGGAGGCCTGGCCGTCACCGCCGAGGGGTCGCCGCGGGATGTACCACGGGGCGGTCCTGATTGGGAAGAGGACCGCCTCTTCCTCAAGGGCCTCTTCATTGACATGACGCAGGGCCGAATAGTCATCGAAGACATAGAAGCCGCGGCCGAAAGAGGCGGCCACGAGGTCGTTCTCCCTGCGTTGGATGGCGAGGTCGCGGAAAGAGATGGTGGGCACACCACCTTCGAGCCGGATCCACTTGGAGCCTCCGTCAACGGTGAAGAAGATCCCAAATTCGGTGGCGGCGAAGAAAAGGTCGGCCTTGACATGATCCTGGACCAGCCGCCACACGAGATGGCGATCGGGAAGATCGCCCACGATGGATTTCCAGCTCCTGCCCTGGTCGGTGGTCTTGAGCAGGAAGGGTCTGAAGTCTCCGAACTTGTGGTTGTCGACGGCGACATAGGCGGTGTTGGCATCATAGAGATCGGCGACGATATTGTTGACGAAGGCGGTGTCGGGCACGCCCGGCAGATCGCCCACCGGGATGGCCTGCCAGTTGGCCCCGCCATCAGAACTCACCTGGATCAGACCGTCATCGGTGCCGGCCCAGAGCACGCCTTCCTTGACGGGTGACTCGGCCAGCGAGGTAAGGGTGTTGTAGGCGGACATGGCCTGGAAATCCCACGGCGCGGTGGAGCTCCACCGGCGACCCATGAGCGGCAGCAGCATCCGGTCCTCGTCCTTTGTCAGATCGGGGCTCACCGGGGTCCAGCTGTCACCACGATCATCGGACCGCCAGACCCGCTGGGAACCGTGGTAGATGCGGGTCGGCGAGTGCGGGCTGACGAGGATCGGGGCGTCCCAGTTGAAGCGCTCCGGCGGATCGCCGGGTTCGGGCTGGGGCTGAATGTAGACGATCCCGCCGGTCGAGCGATCGGTGCGCACGAGGTTGCCCTCCTGCCACTCGCAGTAGACGATATCGGGGTTGCCGGGCTCCACGGCCGGTTGATGACCATCGGCGAAGAGGGTAATGAACCAGTCGGCATTGGTGATTCCGTTGACGTTGTCGGTGCGGACCGGGCCGCCCTGGGTGCTGTTGTCCTGGGTACCGCCGTAGATCTTGTAGAACGGTTCGGAATCGTCCACGGCCAGTTTGTAGAACTGGGTCACGGGCAGGTTCGCAATATAGCGCCAGCTCGCGGCGAGATCGAAAGTCTCATAGAGACCACCATCGGTGCCCATGAGCATCCAGTTCGGATCGTCGGCGCGGAAGACCAGCGCGTGATTGTCCGAGTGCTTGGCCTCTTCCTTGAGGCGCCGGAAGTGTTTCCCGCCGTCATCCGAGACCTGAACCCGGACGTCCATGAGATAGATCCGGTCGAAGGCGTGTGGGCTCGCCACCAGCTCCTGGTAGTAGTGGGGTCCGGTGGCGCCGGCCACGGCATCGGAGCGTTTCTCCCAGGTCGCACCGCGATTGGTCGACCGCCAGACACCGCCCTTGGAGTTGTCGAGCTCGATGGCCGCATAGAGCACATCGGGTTTCTGTGGTGAGATCGCGAGACCGATCTTGCCCATGTTTCCCTTGGGTAGACCGGTGGAGAGCCGGGTCCAGGTGTCGCCGCCATCGGTGCTCTTGTGGATCCCGCTTTCGGGACCACCATCGATGAGGGCCGCCACCGTGCGGTGATGCTGCCAGGTGGCCGCGTAGAGCACGTCGGGGTTTCTCGGGTCCATCACCACATCGGTGACACCGGTCCACTCACCGGCTGAGAGAGTGTTCTTCCAGGTTGCGCCACCGTCGGTGGTTTTGAAAAGGCCCCGTTCGCCACCGGGTGACCAGAGGGGTCCCTGGGAGGCGACAAAGAGGGTCTGAGAATCCTCGGGGTGGATGATGATCTTGGACAGGTGCTGGGTATCTTCGAGCCCCATCACCTCCCAGCTGCCGCCACCATCTGCGCTTCGATAAATCCCGTCGCCAAAGCCTACGTGACGGCCGCCGACATTTTCACCGGTGCCGACCCATATCACCTCGGGGTTGGCGGGGTCGAGGGCGATGCAGCCGGTGGAGTAGACGCTCTCACCATCGAAGATCGGCTCCCAGGTCGTGCCTGCGTTGATCGTCTTCCAGACCCCGCCCGAACCGACCGCGACATACCAGACGCTGGGGTCGGTGGGATGTATCGCGATGTCTGCGATCCGGCCGGACATGAGCGCCGGTCCGATGTTGCGCAGCTCCAGACCCTTGAAGGCCGTGGCGCTCATAACGCTCTCGGTTTCCTCGGCGAACAGACACACGGGCAGTACGAGCGTGACTATGGCCAACGCAATGGCGAGTCTTCTCATGTGGGATCCTCCTGCGCGGAATTCCGGCTCCGCGGTTTCTCAGGCTAACAGAACTGAGGTTCCGATGGGTGTTCGCTTGAACCACAGAGACACAGAGGCACGGAGGCCACGAGGCTTTCCCAGACTCTCACGCCGGGAACAGACTATGATGGTCAGCGATTTTCGGAGAAGAAAACTGCGTTTGACGGCACCAACCGGTGATGAAGTCAGCCGCACATCGGAGACATCAGATGACCAAGAAAAACGAATCTCAAGGATTCCGCGATTACTTCGAGTGGTTTGTCCACTCCGAGGTCACCGGCAGCATCCTGTTGCTCGCATGCACCATCACCGCCCTCGTCTGGGCGAACTCACCGTGGGCGGGTGTCTACGACGATCTCCTTCACACCTACATTGGGGTCAGCTGGGGCGATTCGATCTTCAAGCTCAGCCTCAATCACTGGATCAACGACGGTTTGATGGTGATCTTTTTCTTTGTTGTCGGACTCGAGGTCAAACGCGAGCTCGTGGTGGGCGAGCTCTCGTCGTTCGACAAGGCATCGTTGCCGGTGGCGGCCGCCCTCGGTGGGATGGTGGTGCCGGCCCTGTTTTTTGTCATTTTCAATCATGGTGGCGACGCCGCACGAGGGTGGGGGATTCCCATGGCCACCGACATCGCCTTTGCCCTGGGCGTCCTGGCGATCTTCGGCAAACGGGTCCCCCTCGGACTCAAGGTCTTTCTGACCGCGCTGGCCATCGCCGATGATCTCGGGGCGGTTGCGGTGATCGCGCTCTATTACACCGAGAAGATCGACTTCGGCCCCCTTGTCGTGGCAGCGATCTTCCTGGTCGCGCTTGTCGCCGCCAACCGCTTCAAGATCCGCCGAACCGGGGTTCTGCTCGCCTTGATGGCCGCTGTGTGGCTCGCGGTCTTTGCCTCGGGGGTGCACGCCACAATCGCCGGCATTCTTCTCGCCATGGTGATTCCGGTGCGACCCGAGATGAACATCAAACAGTTCATCTCCAACGCCGAGGCGTGCCTCGAGAAGGCAAAGGAAAAGCTGGAGTCGGGCAGCTGTATCGTCACCGACTCCGAGCAGCTCAACACCGTGGGGGTGATTCACACGCGGGCTGGAGAAACCCTGCCCACCGGTCTCATGCTCGAGCATTATCTCCATCCGGTGCAGGTGTGGCTTATCCTGCCGCTCTTTGCCCTCGCCAACGCAGGGGTGCCCCTGGGGGGTGATGTCCTTGGAGTCCTGGCAAGTCCTCTGGCCCTCGGGATCATCGCCGGTTTGGTCGTAGGGAAACCACTGGGCATCTGTTTGATGAGTTGGCTGGTCGTTCGCGCCGGCAAAGGGGCGCTTCCTGCGGGTGTGACCTGGGCACAGGTGGCCGGCGCCGGGTGTCTTGCGGGCATCGGTTTCACCATGTCGCTCTTCGTCAGCGATCTCGCGTTCAACGATCCCGCGCTCATCACCGCGGCCAAGATCGGGATCCTCGCGGCCTCCCTGACCTCAGGGATTCTCGGGTTCGTGATCCTCAGTCGGGCGCTCCCGAAGGGGGAGGAGTGATCGCGGACACCATTGCCATCGTCATCGCTATCGCTATCGTTATCGCTATCGGTTTTCGACGGATGGGGGCCGTTCGAGTGGTGTGTCGCACCGTCGCGGACAGAATCCCACGACGTCAGGAGGCGAGATGACATTCGGCCATGAACAGCTCGATGTCTACCAACTCAGCCTGGAGTACATAGTGTTGGTTTTTCAGGTGGTAGAGAGGCTCGAGGGGAAATCGCGTCACGCTCGAGATCAACTCTTGAGGGCCTCGCAGTCGATCCCGCTCAACATTGCGGAAGGCAATGGAAAGGCGACTGAAGCCGATCGGCGGCGTTTCTTCGAAATCGCACGTGGTTCGACGTTGGAGTGTGCGGCGATCGAAGATGTGCTCCTTGTCGCTGGAGCAACCACCAAGGACGAAAATTTTCGAGCGAAAGAGATGTTGAATCGGATCGCTGCGATGTTGACTGGGCTGGGCGGCAGGGGTTACTCCGTCAAAGATCACGAGAGTAACTACAGCGGAGAGTGCGGATGAGCGGTGCTGAGTGACCTACTCATGACCGGGTAGACCATGGTGTTCGATAGCGATAGCGATACCGATAGCGATAGCTAGGGCGAGGACGAAGGAGGTTGGATTGCGCACCTACCAGGCGTGGCCAACCTGAATGTAGGCGTAGGTGTCCTCGGGACCAGTGGCGATATCGACACCGACCCAGAGGCTGTCCTCGGGACGGAAGAGCCACCGGCCGCCAACCCCGCCGGCGACGATCCCGGATACATCCTCGTACCTGAGCCTGTCGCCACGCGTGGCGCCGACGCCGACAAAACCGAGGACCGCCCACCGTTCGAAGATGTTCCACCTCAGCTCGGTCTCGATGGCGCCGGCGATCTCGTTCTGGTAGCGCAGAGCGGGGATGCCGCGAAGAGAGATCCAGGGGAAAGCCCACGCGGGGGGGTCGCCATCGACGGCGTCCACATCAAGCCGGAACCCGAGGACAAAGCGCGTGGCGAAGGGATGGAACGTGAGCAGCTTGAGCTCGCCCTTCCAGTAGTTGTACTCACCCGCGAACGCGTCGTCATAACGCCACAGCACCGCCTCGAAGAACTGGCCGGCATCCGGCGTCATGGTGTTGTCGCGGGTGTCCCAGACCGCCTGGAACGCGAGACCGCCGTCGGAGGTGTCGCGTACGAGGAGCCCCTCGGGCGCCGACTCGGGTTGCTTGAGCTCGCCGTCGGCATTGAAGTACGAGAGCTTGCCCCCGAGGAAGAAATCGCTTCTGCCGAGCCGGAATCGGATGTTCTGGTAGAGGATGCCTCCCTTGAGGTTGAAGTCGACGGCCTGGTTGAACAGGAAGAAGGTGGAGTTGATGTTGGCGTAGGCGAGCACTCCCTGGTAGCGGATCCTGTCTTTCCTCCAGGATGCCGAGTGCCCGACGCCC
>Ga0164313_10002430_pt1 | contig 16724 bp, 17 predicted proteins | sample GuaBasSedimGuay4_FD_113735 | JGI IMG/M metagenome (GOLD analysis project Ga0164313, IMG submission 113735) | Subseafloor sediment microbial communities from Guaymas Basin, Gulf of California, Mexico - Guay4, Core 4569-4, 0-3 cm | ecosystem: Environmental > Aquatic > Marine > Hydrothermal vents...
ACTTCTGCCTCGTCGTAGTCCGGAATACCCAGTTGCATATTTCCTAATGCAAAATACAAGGTCGCATTCCTGGGCTGTGCCTTGATCGCCTGCTTTAACAATTCGATGGCCTCCCAGACATCACCCTGATCACGGCGTGCCAGCGCCAGGTGAAATAGTGCCTCGGCATTCATCGGTGATTTCTCAATGATGGGGCGCAAAATATCCTCCACCTGTTTGAATTTACCCTGCTCTAATAATTTGATCGCTTTCTTAATCATGCTGTCTGCCTGCTATTTACCTTGTCTGTAACTGGAACCGGTCTTTTTGCGCTTTGCAGCACACGTTCAACGATAAGATCATCCGCCCAACTTTCCATTTTCCAATTTTTCAAAAATGCACAATGACCGCCAAAACGTGCCACCAGTAATTCAATATTGTCATTTTCCGGCAAATCACTGAAGTCTGACACCGGTACAACCGGGTCGTCTTCCGAGGTCAGAATAGTTGTCGGAATCTGTAATGCCGCGAGACGTTCCCGCGCAATTGAGTAACCTTCAAAATAGTCATCCAGCGACTCAAACTCATAGTAATGGGTGGCGAAGTACCCGGTTCTTGCCCGCAAACCTTCCAGTTCATGCCAATCCTCATACCCGTATGCATCAGGGAACAGTGACTGCTTGTGCTTCAGCGATCTCGACCACTTGCGTATAAAGTAATTTTCATAAACCGATGGTCCATCTTCCATGGCCTTGAGTACATTGGAGGGCGAAACCACCGGGCAAACGGCTACTACCTGGCCAATCGACAAGCCCGCAGCCGGTGCCTCCAGACCCACCCGCAAAGCAAAATTCCCACCCAGCGAATAACCTGAAAGCGCCCAGTTCCTGGCACCGGTTTTTTGCTGTATATCCAACAATGCATGAACAACTTCTTGCAGCAGGCAGGAATGAAAAATCCCGGGATTCAGATGATGTGTGTCACCATGGTCGCGAAAGTTGAGCCGAAATACATCAAAGCCCTGCTCAAACAGTCTGCCACCCACGCCGACCACATAGTTGGAACGACTGCTGCCTTCCCAACCATGGAAAAGGACGACCAGGCCCTTGCTGTCACCTGCCTGTGGAGAATAATGCCCCAGTAAACGCACATCATTGCCGCCGTCCACCACCCATTCCTGCTCTGCGGCCAACAAGGCATTCGCACGCCTGCTGACGATTGCCCGGCGATAACCACTGCTGTTGATTAACGACTGTATATGCGTATTGCGCAAGCCGTATGCAGGCAAAAAGGTTTCAGCTGTAATATTGGTTCGTTTCATTGATCACTTTCGTAACTTTTGATTACAGCTGCCCTTGCAGAGTCAGCAAGTATCCGTCGTGGCTGACCCGTTGCGTCCATCTGTGGCAAAAAGTTGATGTCCGCCAGCGCATGCGGTTGTGCCAACATACGCGCGAAATTCACCAACATGCTCTCACCTTCTCTGAAGCCAACATCATCGTCCCTGTGGCCATTGCGCATATAGCGTAGCATCACGGGCTGAACATCACATTCAGCATCCACTGCCGCACGAAACATTCGGGCATGAAAGACCCGAATGGATTGACCGGGCTTAATGCCGCCTTCCGGAAAGATGGCGACGCAGCGACCCTGCTTCAACCTTTGAATCATCGAATTGGCAACATCACTGGCGGAATCATGACTGCCTCGATGATGAAAAATGGTACCACCAGTGCGTGCGATATAACTGAATACCGGCCAGCGTTCAACTTCCGCCTTGCTTACAAAACCCATTGCACGGGCCGTATGCAACACCGGAATATCCAGCCAGGAAATATGGTTGGCAGCGATCAGGACGGGTGCTTCTGCCGGTGCGCCCCTGACCTGCACACGAATTCCAAAAAACCAAACCAATCTGGAAGACAGGCGCGCACCGATTTCATCAGCTTTGAGATCACCTTCTTTTGTGCCACGCCGCCTGTGAACATTTACCAGCATCAAGGTCGGAAAAAGAATCAGCAATAAAAAGGCAATAAACAGCACAGTGCGGCAGGTAAAGCGCAGAATTGAAGCAATAGCCGAAATCATGATGGCGATTATAGTGAAAAGAGAACTAAAAAGGGCCGGATATACTTTAAAAAATGTATCTGATCCCTTTTTGGTTAGAATAGCGTTTTCCAATTGGTCATGGCATGAAGCAATTTAAAGTCAAAATCGTCAGTAGCGGTGCCACCTTCACCGTCAATGAAGGTGAAACAGTCCTCACTGCCGCCCTGCGCCAGGGCGTGATGCTGCCGTATAGTTGCAAAAACGGTACTTGCGGTAGTTGCAAAGGCCGCCTGGAATCAGGTGATGTGCATTACCCATTCCACCCGCCGTTGGCTCTGACCCGCGAAGACATCGCAGGTGGCGCTGCATTGCTGTGCCAGGCAGAACCCACCGAAGATCTTGTTATTCATGCTCGCGAAATCGAGGCCGTACGTGATTTACATGTTCGCAAAATGCCGGTGCGGGTAACCGAAAAGACACTATTGGCACCGGATGTCATGCGCCTGAAACTCAAACTGCCTGCGGCGCAGCGACTGCAATTTCTGGCTGGCCAGTATGTGGAGATAATTCTATCCGGTGGTAAAAGGCGTGCGTTCTCTATCGCGAGTCCACCGCACAGGGAAGATGAAATTGAATTGCACATCCGCCATGTTGAAGGCGGCGGCTTCACCGGTTGGGTGTTCGACGAATTGAAAGAGCGTGATATTTTGCGTATTGAAGGCCCACTGGGAACTTTCTTTATACGCCACGACACTTCAGAACGACCCATGATCCTGATGGGTGGTGGCACTGGCTTTGCACCGCTGAAATCAATGGTCGAAGATCTGCTGTTACACAATAACCAGCGTCCGCTGCACCTTTTTTGGGGTGTGCGTAATCAGGCCGAGCTTTACATGTCTGAACAAGCCCTGGATTGGGCCGCACAAAATGATCATATCCGGTTTTCTACGGCCCTTTCAGAGCTTGATGCCCATGATGGCACCCGGGACAGTTTCCACGGTTTTGTACACGAAGCCGTTTTGGAGCAATACAAAGATCTTTCCGGTTTCGATATTTACATGAGTGGACCACCCGCCATGATTGATGCAGGGCGTGCTGCCTTTCTGGAAAATGGCGCTGAGAAGCGCCGGATATTTTTTGACTCGTTCGAATTTGGCCTTGATGTGCCCGTCAGGGTTCTGGCACGACCTCACTAAATTGATTTAGTACGCTGAAAGTCGTGCTGTACCCACCGGCAATGGTACTGGCGTCTGGCCCTGGTTCAGACGCAGAGCATTTCGAAAACAGGTCATAGCGGGTTCCAGTTCACCCTGGCGTTCCAGCAATTGGCCAAGGGCATCATAGCCCAGGCTGCTGGGCTCCAGTTCCAGACTCCTGACCATGTGTTCACGCGCCTTGCCCCACAGCGATTCACCCGCACACAAACGACCAAGCGCAAGATGCAAACTGGCATCCTCAGGGTGCTGTTTTAACCATTTTTCACATTGTTTCATACGTTTTGAGCTATCACCCTCACCCGCTTCCCCGTAACGCAGCACCAGGGCGGTATTCCATTCGTTCTTGAGGCTTGCGTTAATAACAGGTTCAGCAAGTTCCGCCTTACCAAGCTGGCTTGCGCCTGCGGCGAAGGCTTCAACCACTGCCCCATGGTGACGCATGGCTCGTGGAATGTGTTTCCATGCAGCTTGTAGTGCCTCTGCACTCTCTGCGCTACGCAGGCGGTTAACCGCTATTTCTTCCTGCAATGCCAGCGCCTGGTCATCGTCCAGCACTCCGGCCTTACGCAGGGCGGGCAGCATGATCTGCAATTCATCCCACTCACCCAACTCCCGGTAACATCGCAGTAGCAAAACCAGGACCTGGGGATGCTTACGGCGGCGTTTATACAGATCTTTCAGGATTGGCAGCGCGGTTGACTGGTTATCATTTTCCATTAACAGGCGCGCACGCGTCAATTCCACCAGGAAACGTTTCCTGGAACCACCGCTATCGGCTTGTTCCAGGTAGTACTCACGCCTTTCATGAGCATCCTGCCCATCGGCCGCCTGTGCTGCAGCAAGGTAATGTGCTGTGGTCTTGCCTTGTACACTGGCAGATTTCTCCAGTGCTTTCTCAGCAGCGCTCCAGTCACCTTCTGTCAACGCCAGCAAGCCTTTTTCGAGCTGTTTGAAGGCACGTTTCTCACGCATCCTCCTGGCACTTTCTACCGGCTTACGCCACAGCCAGACCAGGATCTGGACTGCAAACCACAATACCAGTAATGCCATTGCCAAAACCAATACGCTGGTCTCCACGGTCCAGTCCCCAAAATTGATCAGCACATGACCGGGATCGGATTTGAACATGGGTGCCATCGCACCTGCGACCAGCAGCAACAGTAAAACCAGCAGTATGAGAAGGCCACGTTTCATTCGAGTGGATCCCCGGCTTCGACGGCAGGAGCGGTTTGTAATAATCTTCGACTGTCGCGCAACTGTCGTAACTGTGTCCAGGCGGCACTGATATCCGGCATTTCCGGTGCAATCTCAACTGGCATAATTGCCGCCAATTCAAGCAGCATAGCCTGCACAGGGGATGACCCGTTCTCAAAGAACTGCTCAAGCGTTGCATCGACGCGGGTAAGTGACGCGGTATATGTCGCTGCATCATTGCGCATCAGCGCAAGCCGTGCGGATTCGAATTGTAGCCACAAACCCTGGCGCAGATAATCCTTATCCGCAAGACTTAATAGTGACTGGTCTTCAGAGGCACGACTCCGGACAGTCACCAATGATGACAGTGTCTGTTTCAGGCTTTCCCACCAACCTGCATCTGCCGGCAGTTCCGGCTCGGGCCGGGCAACAGCCTCACCCCGGAATGGCAGGGCTGGTACATTATTTTGTAACTCGCTGATTTTGGCTGACAACTGTACCCGGTCCACACGGGGTATCGCAGCCAACGCGTGGCGCGAGGAGGCAATGCGCTGACGCACACTTAGAAACATCGGATCGTTCAATGCTTCTATCTGAACATCTGCCGCCTGCAGCGCCAGATCTGCTGCAATTGGATCAGAAAAAAGCTGCAAGCGCTCGTTCGCTGCACGCAACAAAAAATCAATCTCGGCGATCTCCAGTTCAACACTGCTGTTCTGACTTTTGACAGCAACATTGACAAGGCCGGCTTCCACCACAGACAAGCGCTGTTCAATGGATCGAACACTGCCTTGCACCGCCGCAACGGAAGCCATACCCTCAGTCGACTGGCCCTGTACCGCAGTGATTTTACGCTCAACAGAGGCCACCTTTTCGCCCATGCTGGAAAATTCAGCCGGATCTACCGGCGACTCTGTGGCATCCAGTTGGGCCTCGAATGTCGACACTGAATTCGCCAGCCTTTCCTGCTTCAACTGTAGCTGGGCGACAGCCTCCTGCCGGGAGACACCATCTGCACCGGCCGCATAAGCCTGCCACAACAGCCAACCACTGGCAGCGACGGACACAATTGCCAGTAATAACGCGAGCACAATGACCCACTTGCCGGTCGAGGAAGGCTTTTTGTCCTGTAACAATCTTTCCACCGGGTCGGTCAGGGTATCTTCGATTTTGTCATTCAATTGCTTGTCATCCATTGTTACTCAGAAGCGCTTTTATGGACCGGAGTAACTCATTATTTCCCGGTCCCTCAGCCAATTCAACATGCGTTGCGCCCGCCTGTAGTAAATGATGCTTCATGCGGGCAGAAATCACCAGTGCCGGAGCATGTAATATTTTACTCCAGACGGCCGTCGACAGGTACTGCCTGGCAAGATCGAGCGCTGAAGTACTCGTCCAGACGGTGATCAGCTTATCTGCAGCGGAAATTGCATCAAGCTGATCCTGTGTGGGCCGTAGCGGTTGTCTTTGATACACCCTGGCCAGGCTTACTTCCCAGCCCAGATCTTGCAAACCCTTAGCCAGTTTTTTGCGCCCGCCCGGCGCACAAAATATGATCGCATTACCGGGATCCACCTGCAATTGGGGTACGCGTAGAAGGTCTTCCGAAGTAAAGCCGGAACCGGATTGAACATGAACTTTGAGGCCACTCTGCTCGAGAGCCTTCCTTGTGGCTGAACCGATTGCAGCAAATTCCAGCTTATTCAAGTGCCCTTGCGGTATATGCTCCAAACCGAACTGCACGGCTCTTGGACTGGTAAAGGTAGCCAATTTGTGAGTTTCCGGGTTGGCAAGAGCCACGTCGATAACATTGCCTGGATCACAAGGCGAGAAAGTGTACAGTGGCATGATGATGGAGCGCACGCCTGCCAGCTTAAGCTGGTTGGCCAGTTGGACTGATGTTTCCAGTGGGCGTGTTATCAGGATGTGTATCATTTTATCTACAGGGACTGAATAATTTTTCCAGCGCCATTTTGTAATAAATCAGCGGCTATTTGTTCTCCCAAAGCAATGGCTTCACTTGCGGGGGCTTTGCCTGATGCTTTTACAACTTCCGTTCCGTCCGGTGTACCCACCACGGCATCAAGCCTGACTGTGCCTTCACTCAGAATACCGTGAACTGCTAGCGGTACCTGGCAGGATGCCTCCAGAACCCGTGCCACCGCGCGTTCGGCAAAAGCAACAACCGCTGTTTTCTGATCGGCCAGCGGTGCAATCAACGCCCTTGTTTCCGCATCGTCAATACGGCACTGCAGACCGATAATTCCCTGGGTTGAAGCCGGTAACCAGCCCGGCCCGCTAAGTGTCTCGGTGATGCGCTCACCAAGGCCAAGACGTTGCAGACCCGCGCACGCAAGAATAATTGCGTCGTACTGACCTTCATCCAGTTTCCTCAGGCGGGTATCCACATTTCCACGCAGTTCTTTCACCACCAGATCAGGCCTCAATGCGAGCAACATGGATTGGCGCCGCAGGCTGCATGTGCCGATCCGGCTTCCGGCTGGCAGGTCTGCCAGCAATCTGCCGCCCCGGCTGACCAATGCATCGTATGGATTGGCCCTCGGCAAAACAGCATCCAGCACGAGTCCGGGCGGCATTTCTGCAGGTACATCCTTCATTGAATGAACAGCCAAATCAGCATCACCTTCAAGCAAAGCACTTTCCAGTTCTTTCAGAAACAGACCCTTGCCACCAATTTCAGCAAGCGGACGGTCGATAATTCGATCTCCTTTGGTAACGATCTTCACCAGTTCAATTTCAATTCCCGGGTGTGTCTCGCGCAGCAGTGCCTGCACATGGTTGGCCTGCCACAATGCCAAAGCGCTCTTACGTGTTGCGATTCTGATCAATTTAGATTTCATGTCAAATTCCGGATTAATTTCCTGACCGCCGGCAGGCTGCGCCTGCTCACTTGCGGGCCTTCTTCACTACCGTCAAGCACAAGGTAATGGCGTCCATCGGTACCTTTTTCCAGTCCCCTGATACGATTTTTTGCAACCAGCGTTCCCCGATGAATCCGTACCAGGACATCTGCATGGTCTCTTTCCAGTTCCAGCAGGGGCTGATCAATCACCGACTTGCCTTTGTCATGTACAGCCGTAGTGTACTTGTCTTCCGAATACAGGCATATCACATCAGCCAGGGGCAGCAACCTGACTTTTGCCCCCAACGTTGAGCGAAGAAATGCGCCACCGTCTTTGCCGATAAAGCGCCTGGCCTTGTCAAGAGCGGCTTCAAGCCGTTCAAGGCGAACCGGCTTGACCAGGTAGTCAACCGCATCACACTCAAATGCTTCCACCGCCCGGTCCGACCAGGCCGTGCAGAAAATAACTGCAGGTGGCGAGGCCTGTTCCTGCAATTTTTGCGCCAGCATCATGCCATCCAGGCCGGGCATGGAAATATCCAGCAACAACACGTCCGGCTTTTTTAACAGGATCAGGCTCAATGCCTCCTGCCCGCTGGCGGCCTCACCTGCTACATGCACGCCCGGCACCTCCGCCAACATTCGTCGCAAGCGGTTACGGGCAGGCATTTCGTCGTCAATAATCAGTATTTTCAACATAAGGCAGGCTTAATACAGCAAAAAACTGTTCCTGATCCTGGTGCGTAATCAAGCTGGCGGCTGGCCCAAAAGCCAATTCCAGCCGTTCACGTATATTGGCCAATGCCATGCCACTACCCCGGGTCTGGTCAGTATCCTGCGGTAATGGGTTACATATCGTAATAACAATATTATCTTTTTCACTGCGCCCGTAAACACGTACCTCACCGCCGTGAATACGTGGCTGGATGCCATGGGCAACCGCATTTTCAAGCAATGGCTGAAGTGTCAGCGGTAACACCGAAGCACCCTTGGGGAGTTCACTGACCTGCCAGTCGATAAGCAGGCGCTCGCCCAGTCTTCGCTGCTCCATATCCAGGTATTTTTCCGCCAGTTCAAGCTCCTCAGAAAGACTGATCAGGCGATCAGCGCGACGCATGCTGCTACGGAACAAGTCTGCCAGGTCCTCTGTTGCCCGCTCGGCGCCTGCCGGGTCTTCAGGAATCAGGCTGGCAATGGTGTTGAGACTGTTAAAAAGGAAGTGTGGCCGTATCCTCGCCTGTAGTGCCTGCACCCGTGCTTCTGCCTGTGCCAGCAATTGTGCCTGCCACTGGGTTCGAATGAACAGATATCGGAACAGGGCAACAGAGACCAGGGCAACAGCCAGTATGCTTTGCAGTACAAACAACCCGAAATCTGCCCTGCCGGGGCCCACGCCGGCTACCGTGCCAATAATACCTGCTGAATAGCTGAAAGCAGCTGCAACCAGAACAGCTACGACCCAACTACCGATCCATGCACCACGCGGTGAAAGCCGGCCCAACCAGGCCCTGACGAGACACACACCCATTGCCGTCACAAGTGCCAGCGCCTGAGCATACATGGTGGTTATACCAAGCCAGCTTAAGCCAAAGTTCTGCAGTCTCCCCAAACCAATCATCATCACCGATAGCTGGGTAACCACCATGACAGCCAGCAACAACCTCCAGCGGCAGAAAGACGGTGGATAGACACCCCGAATTGTCGAACCGGACACCATGGAATCAGCTTAGACAGACCTTGAGCCAGTGGCCGATATCCACCATCTCTTGCTGTGAAACCGAGTGAGGAATCGGGTAACTGTGCCATTCTACCGGCCATTTACCATTCCTCAGTTCCGTCTGTGCAGCTTGCCCAAGCGAGATTGGTACCATCGGATCCTGGGTTCCATGACCGATAAAGACAGGTGTAGTGGAATTTGCCTGCGAGTGCTTATTTTGCAAGCTCTCCGGAAATAGAAGATAAGCAGACAAGGCCATGATGCCCGCCAGCTTTTCCGGATAGCGAAGCCCGACATGCAAGGCCATTGCACCGCCCTGGGAAAAACCGGCCACAACGATGTTTGCCGCCGGAATACCCCGCTCAATTTCGTGCTCAATCAACTCACAAATCTTTTCTGAACTATGGTTGATACCGGCTTCGTCCTGGCCCTTGTTGGTGCTGATTTCGATGATGTCGTACCAGGCACGCATCACTGCACCGCCATTGATCGTGATTGGTCGCATCAGGGCATGGGGGAAAACAAAACGGATAGCTGCATCGGGCGGCAATCCAAGAAAAGGGATGACCGGTTCAAAATCGTGACCGTCGGCACCCAGTCCATGCATCCATATAACCGCATACTCCGGCTTGTCTGCCGTTGTAACCTCTACTGTTTCAAGTCGTTTACCACCATCCATCTACCGTTCCTGCCCATGTGCTGAATTGCTGCTATTCATGGCGTATAGTGTAGCAGTCAAACAGGGCTTGATAACACTTATGCACATTGTCAAATTCACATTGCTGACGCTGCTATTTAGCAGCCTGTTGGCAGCCTGCGGCTTCAAAGGCCCGCTTTACCTACCCGAAGATGAACCTGCTGCCAAGCCTGAAACGACCCAGGATACCAAAACTGAAGAAAAAGAAGATAAAGAGGACGAAGGTGATCGCAAGTAATCACCGATAACCAGAATGCCTGTCAGATTTCATAAAATGCACGGCCTGAAAAATGATTTTGTACTGTTGGACCTGCGCCACCAGGACTTTCAAATCAACACAGTAACCGCTTGCCAGCTGGCTGAAAGACATACCGGAATAGGCTGCGACCAGGTCCTGGTGTTACGAAACCCGGAAAATGACAGGCAAGCAGCGGGTTTCGAGATCTGGAATTCCGATGGCAGTCGCGCTGAACAGTGTGGGAACGGGGTTCGATGTATCGGCCTGTACCTGAAAATGCAATCAAAAACATCCACCCGCAAGTTCCTGCTGGGCGGTCCCGCTGGTGAGGTCAGGGTTGAGTGTCTTGCCGACGGTCGCGTTCAGGTAGATATGGGGGCGCCTGTTTTTGAGGCTGATGATATACCGGTAAACCTGCAACCGGACAATGGCTGGTACACGCTGGAAATTGGCCACAAGAAAATCCAGGCAGGCGCAGTATCGATGGGGAACCCGCATGCCCTGGTGCTTGTGGATAGTGTTGAGAACACTGATGTAGCACGGTTAGGGGCTGCTATTAGTGGCCATTCCGCTTTCCCTGAACATTGCAACGCTGGTTTCGCAGAGATCATCGACCGTCACAATATCCGATTACGGGTGTTTGAACGCGGTGCCGCTGAAACGCTTGCCTGTGGCTCAGGAGCTTGTGCGGCAATGACAATTCTGCGCAGGGCCGGATTGATCGAATCAACAGTAAACGTGACCCAGGCGGGCGGATACCTTACTATAGACTGGACTGGGGGGGAGAACCCCGTCATTATGACAGGACCTGCAACCCACATATTCGAAGGGAATTTGATATGAGCGAAACCACCAGGTCAATGGAAGAAATTGTAGCCAAATTTCTGCGCCAGAACCCTGATTTTCTGGAACGTGAACCGTCATTGCTGAAGGATATGGAGCTTAGCCATGCCAGTGGCCCTGCAGTTTCATTGATTGAAAAACAGGTGAAATACCTGCGTACTCAGAACCAGGGCCTTGAACAGCGCCTCAACCAGCTGACACAGGTCGCTTCAGACAACGAAAAACTGATGTCCCGCTTACACGAACTGACCCTGGAATTGATGGTCATGCGTGACCTGCCATCATTCTTTGATCGCCTCTGCGAGGCACTGCTGAGTGAATTCAAAGCTGACATACTCAATATCACGCTTTTTGACCTGGAAATTGAAGCAGGTGCTAAAACACCGCTGATGCATACATTGCGAGACGACCCTGAAATACAACAGTTCCAGGACCAGTTGGATAAAGGTGAAAGTATTTGTGGCCGCCTGAACCGCAACAAGCGCAACTACCTGTTTGCTTCCCGTGCTCAATGGGTACAATCCACCGCCCTGGTTCCACTGGGTGATGACGGACTAATGGCTATTGGAAGCAGCGACCCGGCACGTTTTTACCCTGGCATGGGAACCTTGTTCCTGGATTTGCTTGCCAATGTGGTCACCAGTCGCATCGCCCTGGAAGAACCCCACAAACAACGCAAGTCCGCCTGATCATACAGGACCACCTATTACACAGACTGCACAGATTGTTCCCGGGATACCACAAACAGCCTGTGTACGGCCTGTGTAAGCTAGTCAGCTATGCAACAACATGCCCAAAACTTCTTTGCTTATCTCAAAAATGAGCGGGGTTTATCTGCGCGCACTCTGACGGCTTACGAACGGGACGTGGGTCAATTGCTGAAGTTTCTTGAATCTGAGGCCATAGAAAGACCTGACCAGGTCACCCAACATCATATTCGTGCACTAATCGCCCAAAAACACCGCCAAGGCCTGGGTGGTAAGTCTCTGCAGCGTTTATTGTCGGCTCTGCGCAGTTTTTTCCGCTGGATGCTGCGCGAGGGTATCGCCCGGAACAATCCCGCCAAGGCGGTCAGGGCACCCAGGAGTCCGCGGCATCTGCCCGCAACACTGGACGCTGATGCCATTGGCCAATTACTCGATATACCCACCGACACACCCCTGGCCGTACGTGATAAAGCCATCATGGAGTTGTTTTACTCGTCGGGTTTACGCCTGTCGGAATTGGCAGGCTTGCACTGGCAGCAGGTCGACCTGTCATCCGGCATGGTAACCGTCACCGGCAAAGGTAACCGCGACCGCATGATACCGGTCGGGCGTGTTGCTGCTGATGCGCTGGTAGAATGGCGCAAGGTCCGGGGACAATATGCCTCATTTGAAGAACCACACGTATTTGTAAGTCAGCGCGGCAACCCGATTTCACCACGCACCATCCAGGCTCGCGTACGCCACTGGGCAAAACACCAGGGTATGCCACAGAATATTTATCCCCACTTGTTAAGACACAGCTTCGCGAGCCATATGCTTGAATCGTCAGGTGACCTTCGGGGAGTCCAGGAATTGCTGGGACATGCAGATATTTCAACTACACAGATTTATACACACCTGGATTTCCAGCACCTTGCCAGGGTTTATGACAAGGCGCACCCAAGGGCGAAGAAGAAGTGAATGTGGCTTAAAAAATGGCGACACCATACGCCCGAATTTGCTCTTTGAATGCAGCCATTCAGAGGCTTCCTGCTCTACAACGCCGCGATGGCAAATAATTCTACTTCAGATCGTGCTTTCTCAAGATCGCTTTCAATCTGCTGCGTGATAGCAATAAATTGAGGCTCCTGACGCAATGATTCCAGACGTAAATCCATCTTGAGCATCCAGGCACCCCTGAATCCGCGTTCATAGGCCGCTTGCAACGCATCAAGTGCCGCCTGGGATTCGCCCTTGAGGGCGTGTATGCTCGATTCCGTGTAATAGATATAAGCATCGTCCACACCGTTGATCCGCGCCCGGCGCATCGCACGTTCGGCCTGCGCCAGCCGTTGTTCTGCCAATTCTGCATTTCCCGCATCACGTTGTAACACCGATGAAAGAGTAACAAAGTATATCTGTTCACCATCCCATGCCCGGTCTGAAGTTTCACCGAGGCCCAGTTCAATTAATTCAAGGGCTGAATTCCTGTCATCGGCAACCAGGCTGATCATGCTTTTCTGAAAGTAGTAATACCGCTGCAGTTGCTCAGGCAAACCGTCCACCGAATCTCCATACTGCTCATATAAGATCTGTGTGGCCTTTTCCAGTCGCCCCTGTTTAAGTAACAGATAGAAATAACCCGAACGCAGCCCGGAGTTCTCGTCCGCAATCTCAAGCCCTTCAAGAAACAGGCTCTCTGCCTTTTCAGTATCGCCTATGTGGTCCCAGGCGCTCGCCAGTGTCTTGATAACAACGGGATTGTCCGGTTCCAGTCCATATGACCGCTCAGCAAAATGCCAGGCGTCAACCAGGTCGCCGGATTTCATAGCGTGCCCCGACATGATTCTTAACAGCGTCGAGGAGTCCGGCCTCAATTCAACAAGGCCTTGCAGAAGATCCTTGCCCGCCTGGTAATCTCCCCGGGTGGAAAGGTTCCCTGCAAAATTAATGGCGAGCAATTCATTCAAAGGGTCACGTGCCATTGCCTGCTGCAGGATCAGGCTTTGCTCCGGTAATCTGCCAAGCTCACCCAGCAATCCGCCCAGCCACAAGTAAGCGGGAATGTACTCTTCGTTAAGCTTGATAGATTGCCTCAGAGCAGACTCTGCAGAGTCCTTCTGTCCGATCTGCCAACGGGCCAGTCCCAGTGCGGCAAATGCTTCTGCTGACTCAGGATCGATCTCCAGTGCCTTTTCTATCATCGGCATGGCACGCTCAGTGGCCTTCATATTGGTCAAATTGCCGTAAAGCGACAACAGCATCCAGGAATCTGCCATGCCGGCATAGGCTGGAGCAAATGCCGGGTCATGTTTTAGTGCCTCGGCGAAAAACGTCAGTGCTTTTTGCAGTTCATCCGGGGAACGGTGCCACCAGTGCAGGCGCCCGGTCCTGTATGCTTCAGACGCAGCCAGGTTGAGACTTCTGGATGCCTGCTTCTGTGTCAAACCACCAAATGAGTCGACCAGTGCGGTTGCAATCGCGCTGGCGACGTCATCCTGAATAGCAAACACATCGTCCAGTTCCCGGTCATAGGTATGAGACCAGATATGATAACCATCGGCAACATTGATCAACTGGGCAGTCAGACGGATTTTGTCACCGGCTTTTCTGATGCTGCCTTCAAGCACAGTGCCAACATTCAATAAACGGCCAATCTCGCGAATGTCCTTGTCACCTTTGCGAAAGGCAAAAGAAGATGTACGGGCAGCGACGTGCAAGCCTTCAACCTGGGCGAGCAAATTCAATATCTCTTCCGAGATGCCATCAGAAAAATATGCCTGACTGCTGTCTTCCGACAGATCCGCAAATGGCAGCACTGCAATCGAGTTCTCCGGTGCTACAAATTCACGTTGCTGTACCACTGTTTGTTGTACCGGTGATATTGAAACCTGGCCCGAACCATTTTCGACAAATACATTTGAGTAATAACCATAAAAACCATAGGCAAGACCCGCCATTCCCAACATCATCAGGCTAAAAAGCAGCGTGTTTTGTGAGCCCGTTAACAACCCGGCGATATCGGTTTTCCTGACGCCTCCGGGTGTCACCTCAAATTGCCATGCCAGAATAAATACCAGTGGAAATCCCAATATCAACACGATGACGACCAGGGTTGGCAGCCAACCGGGCAGACGCAACGGCTCAACGGCTGCATCCATCAATTGCAGCACGACGAATACGGCCACCGCATAGGCGCCGACTGTGCTTAAGACCTTACGCCGGTTCAGCTCTGCCAGAACCGCTGAAAAAAAGGATTGTTCCCCGCTCATATTCTTTCAACATCACCCATTAATGTATATTACCTGCACCGCGCTTGAGGCGGAGCAGTCCCGAAATATCATGATCACCATCACCCAGCTTTACCAGTTCACGATAATCTGTTATCGCTGCTTCCACTGTTGGTAAAGATATATCCAAGTCCTGTGCCAACGACTGGCAAATCAATAAATCCTTCAGCAGCAGGGACAGTTTGAAACCGACATCAAATTCATTATTCAACATCGTTTTGCCACGGTGATCCAGAAACCAGCTCCCTGCTGCACCTGCGCCTACTACTGATAGTAGACGCTCCGAAGGCAGATTTAGTTTCTCAGAAAGTGCAAGTGCATCACAAACTGCCTCTGCAACACCTGCGATCATGACCTGGTTTACAGCCTTGGTCGCCTGCCCGGAACCCACGTCACCCATGTGAGTGACAGAGGCAGAAATCGCCTCCAGTACTGGCATGATTCGCGATAAATTGGCGGAATCACCACCTGCCATCACAGAAAGAGTGCCCTTACGCGCACCTTCCACACCGCCGGAAACCGGTGCATCCACGAAGCCGGCATCAGCATCTGACAGTCTTGCAGCAAGCTGCTGTGCGGTTGCCGGGCTAACGGTTGATGTATCAACGACTATTGTCCCGGGCGTAATGGCTGGCAATATCTGATCAATCACACTCAATAAATCTTCATCAGCCGACACACAGGTCAGAATGATATTGCAAGCACCTGCCAATTGAGCTGGATCAGCCGCCACCGCCACGCCGGTTTCATCTGCAAATGTATCAGCTCTGCCTGCAGTCCGGTTCCAAACCATGTTCAGCAAACCCGCGTCTGCCAGGTTCTTTGCCATTGATGCACCCATTGCACCCAACCCAATGACGCCAACACCGATACTTTCACTCATAACGCGTCGTCGCCTTCTTCACCTGTTCTGATTCTTATTGCCTGTTCCAGAGGCTGGATAAAGATCTTCCCGTCGCCGATCCGGCCCGATGCTGCAGCCTCGGCGATGGCTTCAGAAACAGCTTCTACCCGGTCATCAGGTACGGCAACTTCCAGTCGCAGCTTGGGCAGAAAATCGACCACGTACTCCGCACCCCGGTATAATTCCGTGTGGCCCTTCTGCCGGCCAAACCCACGTACTTCGGTGACGGTCATACCCTGTACGCCAACTTCGCTTAATGCATCGCGCACATCATCGAGCTTAAACGGTTTAATAATTGCTACTATCATTTTCATTTTGATGGTTCCCGGATAAATGGTGTGGGGAACCATGACTTTATCGCCCCCGATTCTGTGCCGCAAGGGTAACTTTCCAACTGGTTGCTGACTTCGCTGACTATGACCACAATTCTGGCTTTTTGATGCTTTTATCTGGCCTGAAACCGATAAAGCGAACAGATTTAGAGGTGAATTGCCTACAAGCATTGCAGAATCTTGCCGATGCGTTTCATTAGCGACCAACGCAAACTTGTCTCAGCAGCAATTGATGCTGGTTTATTGCACCGCAACCAGGTGCTTAATCCGGCAAGGAGGGTTTGTGGGATTATCACTGGTAAAGAGTCGTGGTTGTGTTGGGGTTGAGTCTCCCCTGATCACGGTCGAGGTTCATCTGTCAGGCGGGCTGCCGGTGATGCATTTGGTCGGTTTGCCCGAGACTGCCGTAAGAGAGGCCAAGGACCGCGTCCGGGCAGCATGTCTCAACTCCGGATTTAAATGGCCACCGAGCCGTATCACGATTTCCCTGGCACCGGCCGAGTTACCGAAGGAAGGTGGTGGTTTTGACTTGCCGATTGCGCTCGGAATTCTGGCGGCAGACGACCAGCTTCCTTCCACCTGCTTTGACGACTGTGAATTTCTGGGCGAGTTATCTCTGAACGGTGATTTACGCTCCGTGCGTGGTGTACTGCCAGCGGCCATCCGCGCCCGTGACAGCAATAGAATACTTGTGATCCCATCGGCCAACGCGGCC
>Ga0164313_10002431_pt1 | contig 16719 bp, 17 predicted proteins | sample GuaBasSedimGuay4_FD_113735 | JGI IMG/M metagenome (GOLD analysis project Ga0164313, IMG submission 113735) | Subseafloor sediment microbial communities from Guaymas Basin, Gulf of California, Mexico - Guay4, Core 4569-4, 0-3 cm | ecosystem: Environmental > Aquatic > Marine > Hydrothermal vents...
AAAGGTGGCCCGGAAAAAAAATATTCTCTCTCGCATTTAGTTTCAGCCTTAACCGAGAGGTTGGGTGTAGAAGTACAATTTGCGTCTGATTGTATTGGTGAGGAAGCAGAGAAGAAGGCCGCTGAATTAAAAAATGGACAAGTATTACTTTTAGAGAACCTGCGCTTCCATGATGAAGAAAAAAAGGGCAACGAAGAATTTGCCGCTAAGCTATCTAAGCTGGGAGACATCTACGTTAACGATGCTTTTGGTACTGCCCATAGGGCCCATGCTTCAACAGCTGTAATTGCCAAATACTTTACTGAAAAGGCAGGTGGTTATGTAATGGCCGCCGAGATAGAAAACGCAGACAAGGTCCTTTCGGAAGCAAAAAAGCCATTTACAGCTATAATGGGAGGCGCTAAAGTGTCTGACAAGATGCTGATTATTAAGAAACTACTTGATAAGGTTGACAACCTCATCATTGGCGGTGGCATGGCTTACACATTCTTTAAAGCGCTAGGTGGTAACGTGGGATCATCGCTGGTTGAAGAAGACAAGCTGGATCTGGCTAAAAATATTATTAAGCTGGCCAAAGAAAAAGGTGTTAGCTTAGAACTACCAATCGATTCTGTGATTGCCGATAAGTTTGCCCCTGATGCCATGACCAAGATATCTGATAATATCAGTATCCCGGATGGCTGGATGGGATTAGATATTGGTCCGGATTCGCAGGAAGTTTTCAGAAGGATAATTAGTCGTTCGGCTACTGTATTATGGAATGGCCCAATGGGTGTATTTGAAATGCCTGCCTTTGCTGAAGGAACAAGAGCTGTTGCTAAAGCAGTGAGAGATGCAACTGAATTCGGTGGGTTTACGCTTATTGGTGGAGGAGATTCTGCAGCAGCAATAAATCAATTCGGCTATGGTGATAAAGTCTCCTATGTATCAACAGGTGGTGGTGCGTTACTTGAATATATGGAGGGGAAGCTATTGCCAGGGATCGCTGCTCTAGAAGATTAATTTGAAGATATCATGAGTTCATCCGATCCCTTAGTAATACTTGGCTCAGCAGGCATTCTGGTAACAATAATCGGACTTATTAGCTACCTCCGGCCGGCAAAAAAAATTAATACATGGTATGGTTATCGGACAAATTTCTCAATGAAAAGTCAGGAGATATGGGATTATGCTCAACCATTGGCAGGAAAAGCAATAATTGTTAGTGGCATCATATTAATCTTAACAGGTGTTTTTCTCTTTTTCTTTCCTGTGCCCTTTGATATTACGCCTACTATTCAAGCAGTATTTATTTCCCTTGCCCTAATAATACCATTTGCCGTCGTTGATAACCATTTGCGAAGCAAGTTTCCTAAATAACATATATGCTCTATCTATTTATAATTTCTTTCTTTTCAATATTGCAGAATGACAATGAAAGGATAATAAGTTATGGTGGACAGGAATTTAAAACAACCTTTGATGTAGAAGCTGCTTTTCTGGGAACTTATGAGGGCAGGAAAGCCGGTTTCTTAAAGCTAAATGCCGATGGCACCGGCGAATATAAATATGATATTCTTGGCTTCGCCCCTGCTAGTTGCGATCGAAAGTCAATTACTTTTATCTGGGGTTTTATTATTGATAAAGAGGGTGAGATAACCAAGAATAAGCGTGATTATGGTTATTCCTTGCCTATTCTACTGCAAAGTACCGGGAGCAATAGCTTTCAAGGATGTAGAACGGAGGTGCTTAGAGATTATATCTTAATAAAAGGCAAAACTATGCATGTCTCCTCTTCTGACGACTGGCAAAAGACAAAGTGATTTTATCTGCTTTTAGTTAATTTTTTAGAATAAATCACTGCATTATTCTAAATTAATAGATTATTTTTCTACAAAATGCCTATTATCCAGTGTTTTTAATGCTCATCCTTCCTGGAGAAGCTAAACACTCTGCTAATATTAAAGCCCAGGTAAATCTCTCCTTTGCCAATATCTCCGGTAGTTTCAGCAATAAAATAAGGGTCTATCATACCTTTTGAATTGGTAATCATGACTTGAAAAATATGGCCGCCCGTTTCAAGGTCTATACCAAGGGCTACAGCATCAAAAGTTACTGATTTATTATAGCCATCAAACTGGTAAAAGTATTCGGCGTTTATAGCCATTCTGTTTGTTACCTTAACACGGCCTGCAAATCCAAGGGCATAAACATCATTTTCATCCTCAACAGTTTCTACCAAATTACGATGTACGTATGAGGGTGTAAGCTGAACTGAGACAGCGTTACCAAATTTTCTGGCTATTAGTATTTGGTTTGTATAGATTAAGCGAGAAGAATAATAGTTTGGAATGTCCGGATTCTCCCACCTAAGGGTTGACAGCGCGATACTGGAAAATAAGCCTATAGTTAAGGGGAAAGTTCTGGCTCCCGTTTGCTGACGAGCAATCTTCATTTTAACAGTGCCGTCGAACGTTTTCTTAAATGAGCTCCTGCCTACTCCAATATTCAGCCATCTGAATACGCCGTACTCAAAGCCAAATCTTATGGTCGACTGGTCGAGGCCAAATAAGCCATAAAAGCCTTCATTAAGCTTGCCAAATCTATGCTGAATAACAAACGTCAGTTCATTCTTAGAAGTAAGCTCAACGGACTGGCCATTAATAACCCTTGTAGCCTTGAAAGTTGCATAGGCATATTCATTAATTGGTGCCTTCTTTTCTTCTTCGTCAAGAATATCAAGGAGGTCTTCCTGAGCAAAGCCCAGTTGAGCCACAGCCAGCAGAAACAGAAAAGGCAGATATTTTATTCTCATTTTGTAAAAATTATTTCTTGTATTCTGTTAGCGTTGCCTTCATCGATATTTCGATAGACTCGGCGATCTTATTTATTACTGCTTTAGGAATATCTATTTTGTAGTCCTCAATTTTCAAGTCAAACTTAGAAGTAAGCAGTATTTTCTCGCCCTCCACCAATATTTCACCATCAGCTTTAATACTATTTGTCTCACCATGCAAGGACATTTCTCCCTCTACAGTTATACTATGCTTTCCATCTTTGGTGATATCAATTTTATCAAAATGAAGAACCTTGCCTTTAAATGTTGATTTCGGATACTTATGGGATTCGACATAATTCTCATTAAAATGCTCTTCCATTAAAGCCTTTTCAAAATGGAAGCCCATCAACTGAACAGAAAAAGCAAGTTCACCATTTTCTGTATTCAGTATACAGGTTACCTGGCTATTATCAGCTTCAATATTTTCTGTTGGCGCTTCCGAAAAGAATTTCACTTCGGCGGTACGCGTAAAATATTTTTGTGCTGAAACAGCAGTAGATGCCAACAAGATGATTGCAAAAATTAGGATATTGTTCTTCATGAGTATTTGGTTTAGTCGTTTAAGGCGCCGTTATCTATCCAGGCTTTAAGCTTTTTTTGGTTACAGGCACTTAATGGGCCCTGTGGTGGCATGTCTTGAGCATAAAACGTTCTTTGCACAAATAACCCATTGTCAATAGTTGACTTAACTTCATCGTAATTAGTCAGGAGTACCCTGCCGGTACCCGCCACATGGCAGCCTGTAGTAGCACAGGATTGATAAATAATTTCTGAGGCTACAGGCGTAAAAGTCACGTTTATAGTATCGCAATTTGCATCTGCGTACGGATAAAGGGTTTCAACATTATCGTAATAGCATGAAGTTGCAAATGCCAACAGTAAGCTCAACGCAAGAATATTTTTAAGTTTCATTAGTTGTTAGGGGCTCCGTCTTCAATCCATTTAATTAATACTTCCATGTCGCACGCTTGTAATGGAGCGACAACCGGCATGTCCTGCTTCACTACCACCCTATCCATAATAGAACCATTATCGATAAATGGTTTAAGTTCGGCATAGGAAGCAAACGATCCATTGCTACTTCCTGAAGAGTGACAACCAATTGATGTTGTACAGTTTGTAGCAAATATTGGCTCTATGCGAGCACTGAAGGTATAGTTGCTAGTATCACAGGACTCACAAAAATTATCTGTCGCTCCCTGGTTAATCCAATTTTCAATTAAAGAAAGCTGATCATCAGGCAGCCAGAAGCCTTCATCAGTTACAGGATCAAGTGGCATTAAATCGCCCGTTTCCTCCAGGGTCATTACTTTGAAATATTTACTGCCACCGGGATCTCCTGGTCTTATCCCCTTCATAATATTCGCATAGCTAATCAGAGCAATATCTGCCTCGTGCGAGCTTTGATCATGGCAACCTGTTACTGCACAGCTACCAACAAAGATTGGCAATATCTGATTCTGAAAATATACACTGTCGGGATCACAAGAATCTTCACTCCCGGGAATAACCGCAGGAGGCTCTGTTGTGCTTCCGGGAACTTCTCCTACAGCTTCATCAGGTATAACATACACGGGGTCATGTACACAGGAGAATGATAAATATATTAGGGCCAACAATAGTACGTAGGAACTGAATTTCATCATGATTATTTATTTGTACTTGATTGTTTAAGAGAACATTCACTAAGCTTGATTTCTTCTAACAGATTGTCATAACCTATAAATAAGCCTTTTAGCAATGCTTTTTTATTAATTATAGTGTCAGTTTTATCATCAGCATAAATTAATTCGCCATTGGCAATAATTCCATTTGACTCCAGGACTACATCATAACGCTCATTATCCTTTTTATTTATAGAGATAACAGTGCCTGATATTTCAACTACCTGATTAAAGTATTTCTTAAATGCGGCATCCTCATCAGCAAGAAACTCTTCATTCATCTCTGTTAATGACAATGAAAACTTAGCCTCTTCACCCAAAATATCTCTATGAGGTTTGTTATAGACAAAATAGATAGCAGCAATAGCCATGACTACGAATAAAATGGCAAGCTTTATAAACAGATTCCAGGTCATAAGGGGTTAAGCTTAATTATTATGATAATCGATTAACGTATATATAACTTGTCAACTAAGAAATCTCCTACCATAAAATAAATTTGACCAACGAGAATTTTCTGCCAGTTTCAGTGTGTTTAGCCTACAGGGCTTATATTTATCTATTCAATTAATTTCACCTGCTTAGATTATATCATGAAAAAAATTATTTTACTACTATTAGCAGCATTTATTGGTCAATATAGCTACGCTCAAGATGTTGATAGTTACCTTCTGCGACCTGACAAGGTGTTTGATGGCACGGAGATGCATAGCAACTGGATTGTGATAACCCAAGGTGAAAAGATACTTTATGCCGGTACAGAAAAAGGGGCTCCAAAAGCTACTTCGGAGCTCAAACAAATAGATATGCCGGGAACAACACTACTCCCGGGGTTGATTGAGGGTCACGGGCATTTATTATTGCATCCGTATAGTGAAACTCCCTGGAACGATCAAATTTTAAAGGAACCTGAATCATATCGTGTTGCCAGAGCCACAGTGCATGCTCGTCAGACTTTAGAAGCCGGGTTTACTACGTTTAGAGACCTCGGAACTGAAGGGGCGGGTTACGCAGATTATGGTATTAAGAAAGCAATTGAAGAAGGCATTATACCCGGGCCAAGGTTGTTGATATCCAGCAAAGCCATTGTAGCCACTGGTAGCTATGGGCCAAAAGGTTTTTCTCCTGATTTTGATTTGCCTTTATTAGGTGCAGAACCCGCAGATGGCGATAATCTGGTTACGGTAGTGCGCACACAAATTGCCAAGGGTGCTGATTTTATTAAGGTTTATGCTGATTATCGCTGGGGTCCCAATGGCGAGGCCATGCCTACTTTTTCGGAAGCTGAAATTAGGTTGATGGTAGAGACTGCCAGAAGCAGCGGCCGGGATGTTGTTGCCCACGCTGCAACAGAAGAAGGTATGCGCCGGGCTATTAATGCCGGTGTAGTAATGATTGAGCATGGCGATGGCGGCACCGACGAAATATTTAAACTGATGAAGGAGAGAGGAGTGGCCTTGTGCCCTACCCTGGCTGCCGGTTATGCTATAACAGAATATGGTGGATGGAACCCTAAGACGGACCCTGAGCCTGAGAGAATAAGTAATAAAAGAGCCAGTTTTAAAAGGGCACTGGCATCAGGTGTGGTAATAAGCGCCGGTGGCGATGTAGGCGTTTTCTCTCATGGCTATAATGTTGTTGAGCTGGAGATGATGGAAAAATATGGCATGAAGCCAATAGATATATTGAAGTCCGTTACTTCGGTGAATGCTGAGCTATTTCACCTGGAAGGTAAGGTAGGAACAGTTAAACAAGGTATGCTAGCTGATATTCTTGTGGTAAGGGGCGATCCTGGTAAAACTGTGAGTGACTTGTGGAATGTGGAATTGGTGATGCAGGGCGGAGAGATTGTGGTGGAGAAATAAGGTAATGATCATATGTCAGAAGTTGCCTTCTGACACCATAAAAATTTACTATAATATGATTGACATCGGTTCAGGATGACTCTTTTATTTTTGAGACAGGCTCTACAATTTCACGCCCGTTTAGTATAAAAAAGGCCCGATCTCTGATGAAACCGGGCCTTTTAATATGTTCTGGAAGAATTAACCTCCGATAGCTATTCTTTTAAAATCTGTTACAGTAAGACCATTTTGAACACCGTTAAGGTATTGTTCGATAGTCATGCTGTTGTCCTTCACAAATTTTTGTGCTAACAAGGTATTCTCCTGAAAAAATTTATTCAATTTTCCCTGAGCAATTTTATCAATGATATGCTCCGGCTTACCTTCTGCTAAAGCTTGCTCACGGCCAATTTCTAATTCGTGATCTATTGTTTTCTGATCTACAGAATCCTTGCCTACAGCAACAGGACGCATAGCAGCAATCTGCATGGCTACGTCTTTGCCGGCAACATTAACATCTGCACCATTGGCATTAGCTAAAGAAACCAATACACCTAATTTACTACCTGCATGAATATAAGGTACAACTACCTCACCACTCATACGCTCATAGTATGCCACTTCAAGTTTTTCGCCAATCTTACCAATTAGCTCAGTAAGCTTCTCAGCAACAGTAAGGTTATCAAAACTTAGTGCCATTAAATCTTCAACGGTAGCAGGATTCTGCTCAAAAGCAATATCTACAATCTTCTGACCAATTACCTGAAACTCATCATTTTTTGCAACAAAGTCTGTCTCACAGGCAAGTGCTATTAAAACACTTTCTGTTCCGGCTTCATTGGACTTAATAAATACTACACCTTCACTAGCATCTCTATCAGCCCTTGAAGCTGATACTTTCTGACCTTTAGTTCTTAGTATATCGATGGCTTTCTCTTGATCTCCATCGGCTTCGACGAGGGCTTTTTTACAGTCCATCATGCCGGCACCGGTCATTTTTCTTAATTCGTTTACTTCTTTAGCCGTAATAGCCATAATTCTTAAATTTTAGTAGTTTATTCTATCTTAAAAAAAAATTGAACACCAGTTTTGCCAATGTCCAATTCTTAATAGTATCAATATATATTAGAAAAGTTAGGCTTTTTCTGTTACCTCTTTAGCTTTATCAGCTTTGTCAGCTTTGTCAACTTTATCAGCTTTGTCGGCCTTATCAGTTGCTCCTTTAGCTTCTTCTTCCTTCTCGTCAAGCTTACGTTTCGCCTCTTCCTCTTCCTTTCTCTTGGCTTCGTCCTTATCTTTCTTCCTCTCCATTAATGCATTCTCGATAGTGCCACTAATCTGCCTGGTAATTATATCAATAGATTTGAAAGCATCATCATTTGCCGGGATAGGGAAATCGATGTTAGTTGGATCAGAGTTAGTATCAACCATTGCAAACACAGGTATATTTAGTTTCTGTGCTTCCTTGATAGCGATATGTTCTCTCTTTACATCAACAACAAATAATGCTGCAGGTAAACGAGTTAAATCAGCTATACCACCTAAGATTCGCTCAAGTTTTTCCTTCTCTCTGGTAATCATTAATCGCTCCCTCTTCGCAAGGTTTAAGTAGGCTTCTTCTTTCATCAGGCGATCGATAGAAGTCATTTTCTTTAGCGACTTACGAATAGTAGAGAAGTTAGTAAGCATACCACCCAACCATCTTTCCGTAACATACGGCATGTTTAATCGTTTGGCTTCTTCTGCTACGATTTCTTTGGCCTGCTTTTTAGTGGCCACAAACATTACTTTTCTTCCTGATCTTACAATATTACCAAGTGCATTAGATGCTTGTTCAATGCTCTCCATGGTCTTATTCAGGTCGATAATGTGAATCCCGTTTTTCTCCATAAAAATATATGGAGCCATTCTGGGATCCCACTTTCTTGTTAAGTGTCCGAAGTGAACACCAGCATCCAGTAAGTCCTTTTGTGTTATATTTTCCATTATTTATTTATTGTAGATTCTAGACCTTAGATTCCAGACATTAGACTCAGCAAGTCTATTGTCTATTGTCTCCCGTCTAATATCTTATTATTAACGTTTACTAAATTGGAATTTCTTACGGGCTTTTCTTCTACCGTATTTTTTACGTTCCACCATTCTTGAATCTCTGGTTAGGAACCCTTCCTTTTTTAAAGGAGGTCTGAATTCAGGGTCTACTTCACATAGAGCTCTGGCAATTGCCAATCTTACTGCTTCAGCCTGACCTTTAACACCACCGCCATCAACATTAACTTTGATGTCGTATTTACCGTCAACATCAACAACTGTTAAAGGCTGCTTAACAATAATCTGCATGATATCAACAGGGAAATAATCTTTCATCTCCTTATTGTTAATGCTTATGTTGCCTTTACCTGGTTGCATGTAAATCCTAGCAACAGATGTCTTTCTTCTACCAATTGTATTAATTACCTCCATCGCTTAAAACTTTACTTCTTTAGGTTTCTGTGCTTCGTGGGGATGTTCTGCCCCTTCATAAATGTATAGATTTCGAAAGAGTTCACTTCCTATCTTACTCTTAGGTAACATTCCTCGTACCGCCCTTTCAACCAAAATCGTCGATGATTTTGCTTTTACTTCATTTGGCGTCTGAAAACGCTGTCCACCAGGATGCCCGGTATGACGCACGTAAACCTTGTCAGTCCATTTCTTGCCGGTTAATTTTACTTTGTCGGCATTAATGACAATTACATTATCTCCACAATCAACGTGCGGAGTGTAACCAGGTTTTTTCTTTCCTCTTAGGATCATTGCCACCTCAGATGACAACCTCCCCAAAACCTTCGAATCTGCATCAACTATAACCCACTCCTTTTCAGCAGTGCTTTTGTTGAGCGAAACGGTCTTATAACTTAGTGTATCCACTTATTTAACTTTTATTTAAATTTACTACCCCTTAAAATCGGGACACAAAAATAGAATTATATTATTGTAAATCCAATAATTGCTATAAATAGTGCGTAGTTTTTAAAGTAGAGTTCGCATTATTCACATAATCTGTCAATTCTTACCTAAATCGGGTTAAATATTTAGGCCAACAGGTAATACTCAGATTTTTCTTTACTCATAGAAAAAACCTACTTCTTCCAGAGGTTTACGTTGCAAATCAGGCACATAAACAGGATCTTCAGGCTTGCCAACAGGTAGCAACAAAAATGCCCGCTCATTAGATGGTCGATTTAGAATCTTTGCTAAAAAATCCATCGGGCTCGGGGTATGAGTTAGCGTTACCAGTCCCGCATTGTGTATGGCCGTGATAAGAATCCCGCAGGCTATACCAATAGATTCATTTACATAATAGTTGTTGTGCTTTTCTCCTTCTTCATCAAATTCGTAGGCTCTTTTAAAAGCTATTATCAACCAAGGGGCTTTCTCTAAAAAGGGCTTGTTCATATCGGTAGCCAGTGGTGCCAGATCCTTCAGCCAACGGTCGCTCATCCTGTTATCATAACTTTTCTTCTCCTCCTCTTCTGCTGCTTCCCTGATTTTGCTTTTAAGAACAGGATTAGATACAGCGCAGAAAGACCACGGCTGTTTATGTGCTCCTGACGGCGCCGTTGAAGCAGTTTTGATGATATTTTCAATTACCTCTTTAGGTATCGGGTCATCAGAAAACTCTCTCACTGATCGCCTGGAGTCTAGTCTATTATAAAATGACTGGCTTCTTTCTATAATTTCATTTTCTTCCAGATAGTCATGGCTATATTTTACATGTTTATAGCCATTTATTTCTATATTTTGAGCTTCCATCTTATTGTTCCTGCTTATTATAAGTCAAAATTAATTCTTCCCCCTCTCAAGCTGAGCCTCGAGTTATTCTGTTTTGCTAACAGGAACAAAAACATTAGTCTCCCATTTTGCTGTGTCGATTACTATCCCAGGGTCAGTAATATATATTTCATACATATCTCCTGCTTGCTTAAAGTTATTATCATTTAAATAATTCATAAGCTGTGTATGAGAACCTTGAAGGTTACTATAATCTCCCAAATGAACACCTTTTAGTAAAGTCCCTGAGTAAGTCATCTTAGCATTTATATCATCATGTGAAATCTCCAACTTCTCAGTTGTAGGCATCGCACATTCCATGTCAATAGATCCGTCTTCATTAAAATAATAAACGGTCATTGGCATTCCTGCCATAGCTATATTATTTTTCGCCATATAAGCCCCCAGCTGCCCATAAAGCTGCCCCATTTTAGCCCCAATTTGATCAGGCTCTTTAGGCATAGGAACACGAATACCTATAAAGGGAATGCCCTCAGATTCAACCGTTTCAATGCTAATGGTATAATCTGGCAGCCCTTCAATATAGGTTTTAAGGTCTTCTACCCCTTGCTCATACATTGGACCAAGCATTGGTTCTACCATATAATCAATAAAAAATTTCTCCATAGTGGCTTGTGCTGAACCATCATAGGTCCAGGTTACCTCGGTAGTATTACCATCAATCCTTTTTAGAATAAAGGATGCTGAATACATGCCAGTCATTTCTCCAAATGACATTATAGTATTTACCAGCTCATTTTCTTTTACTTCAAAAATTTCCTGTTTACCGGTACCTACATTCGGGTCTTCACTTTCCCATGAATATTTAGCACCAACACCACTCTTTGGTCCGGAGTAAACTACTGTCATGTCAGGATCAATCTGAAACCAGGGGCTCCAATGTTTGTTATTTGAAAAACTGTTTACCACCTTAAATACTTTTTCTGCCGGAGCATTAATAGTTATGCTTCTTTCCAGATGACCTTCCCCTTTTAGCGTAAGGATAACGCCAGCAATAATCAGGACAATTACTCCCACGATAATGCCAATGATTTTAAGTGCCTTCATAGTATTTTTTGTTTTTGATGAAAGAGCAAGTTAAGCATTGTCTCTATATCGGTCAAATTAATTTTCAGCTAATTCATCATCCTGTATTAAATAAGAATAGGCTATGGTTATGCTAGTGGCTATTGCAATGAAAAGAATAGATTTGCAGAATGAATTATTTGTCTGTTGAGAACCTTGCTAAAAGTTTTGTCGATAAAACCCTTTTCGAAGGGGTAACTTTTGGCCTCGACCAGGGACAAAAAACTGCGATTGTTGGCATTAATGGTGCCGGTAAATCAACGCTATTCAATATTCTAATTGGCAAAGAAACAGCCGATAGTGGAAACTTTAATTTCAACAAGCAAGTAAAAGTAAGAATGCTTGCACAGGAGCCGGTCATTACTGATCATCATTCTATATTAGATTATGTTTTATCGGGCGATGATGAGGTTTCTAAAACTGTAAGAGGATATGAACATGCTCTAACCTCAGAAAACCAGGATGACCTTGACCATTGGTTAGAAAAAATGGAAAGTCTGCATGCATGGGATTTTGAATCGCAGGCGAAACAGATTTTAGGAAAGCTAGGCATTCATGATCTCGAAACACCGGCAGACACGCTTTCCGGAGGGCAGCAAAAAAGGGTGGCCCTGGCAAAATTACTTATTGAGCAACCTGACTTACTCTTACTGGATGAGCCTACCAACCATTTAGATCTGGAGGTAATTGAGTGGCTGGAGCAATATTTAGCTCAACAAAAAATGAGCTTACTTTTAGTAACTCACGACCGGTACTTTTTAGAAGCTGTTACCAACGATATTTTAGAGCTGGATAATGGCACGATTTATAGATATAAAGGCTCTTATAGTTATTACCTGGAAAAGAAGATAGAACGCGATCTTAATGAAGCCCGTATAGTTGAAAAAGCTAAAAACCTTATGCGTAAGGAGCTCGAGTGGATGCGCCGACAGCCAAAAGCCAGAACAACAAAGGCGAAGTATCGCATTGATGCCTTTGATGATTTAGAAAAAACTGCTAAAGGAAGGGCATCTGCGAAGGAAGTAGAAATTGGTCTTTCAGGAAGAAGATTAGGCAAGAAAATTCTCGAAATCGATCATTTATCCAAATCTTATCCAAATAAACCCCTTATATCAGACTTCTCTTATACTTTTAAACGTGGCGACAGAATAGGTATTATTGGTAATAATGGCTCCGGAAAAACCACGTTCCTTAAATTAATCACTAAGCTTATTGAGGCTGATGCCGGTACTATTGTTCAGGGTGAAACAGTTGTCTTTGGTTACTATACACAAGATACTCTAACATTTAATCCTGAGAATAAAGTTATTGATGTAATAAAAAATGTTGCTGAAGTAATTGAGTTGGCCGATGGCAGGCAAGTTACTGCCTCACAACTGCTCAACCAGTTTAATTTTTCTCCCGAAAAGCAATATGATTTTGTTAAAAAACTAAGCGGTGGTGAGAAGCGACGACTGCAACTGCTCAAAGTGTTGATGGGCAACCCCAACTTTTTAATTCTTGATGAGCCTACCAATGATCTAGATTTAATAACCCTGAATACTCTTGAGGATTATCTTGAGCAATTTAGTGGCTGTCTTGTTGTTGTGTCTCACGACAGATATTTTATCGACCGTTTGGTAGATCACTTATTTGTTTTTGATGGCCGGGGAAACATTAGTGATATTCAAGGAAACTTTACCGACTACCGGAGTAGCGGCAAGCATAAAGAGATAACTAAAATTCAGAAAACAGCTAAACGGGAGGACAGCAAGATAAAATCCAACAAAAAGAAGCTCAGTTATAATGAACAACGTGAATTGGATGGCCTGGAGAAGGAAATAGCAGCACTTGAGATGGAGCAGGACACCCTCAATGAAAAGCTTAGCCAAGCTGACCAGGAGTATACCAAACTGGTAGATTGGGGTAAACGGCTTAAGGAAGTTAAAGCCACAATTACTGAGAAAGAAGACCGATGGCTGGAGTTGTCTGAGTTGGTATAAAACACCTGTTTGTCGATTAGCTCTGAAGAACTATGCCAGTATTGAATCGTCATCCAGAGGAAGGAACGACTGATGGATCTCCTAAGGAAATCCACTGCGCCCATGGGAAATTCATCATGGCTGCTCGCTTCTCTCGCACCATTCTGAATGACGGGAATGGTTTGGAGGCACGAAGCTCAGTTAATATTATCATCCCTTGGGAAAATTCAACCAATTCACTATTATTAAACATGGACAAAGGTGGTTATGTTTACATACTAACGAACAAGCATAATACAACACTTTATACAGGTGTCACCTCCGATTTACGTGGCCGTTTATGGGATCATAAAACTAAGTTTTATCCTAAAAGTTTCTCAGCAAGGTATAACCTGAACAAACTCATTTACTTTGATGTGTATGCTGCAATTGAAGATGCCATTGCGATGGAGAAATATATAAAAGGTAAGTCACGAGCATATAAAGAGAAGCTAATCGAAAAAACAAACCCTGAGTGGGCCGATCTGGGCATTGAGGTTGAAGAGTGGTGAAGAACAACCCCCAACAAGGGACCGTCACATCCTGGAACCGTCATGCAGAGGGTACAACCCGAAGCATCCCCATAACTTGTGCACTGCATCCATCGCACCTGCTGTACCTCTGATGAGATTCATCATGGCTGCTCGCTTCTCTCGCACCATTCTGAATGACGGCACTAGTGTGGGGTCCTACACACCTAACAGGGGATCGTCATGCAGAGGGAGGCACAACCGAAGCATCTCCCTATGAATGACGATTCATAACTACTCCACCACCTCAACCGGTCTAACCGTATTAAAGCTGATCTTATTGCCATCAATATCAATGACCACATGGTCTTGTGCAGAGATTTTGCCGGCAATGATTTCTTTCGAAAGCTCATTAAGAATCTCACGCTGCATCACTCGCTTAAGTGGTCGCGCACCAAACTGCGGATCAAATCCCATGGCTGCCAGATAATCTAAGGCCTCCTCAGAAATCTCTACAGTTATTCCACCCTGCTCAATTCTATGTCTTATAAGCTCAAACTGAATGGTTACAATCTTGCGCAAATCCTTTCTGCTTAACGGCTGGAACATGATCGTCTCATCTACACGATTTAAAAACTCCGGTCTCACAGATTTCTTAAGGATTTCAAATACAGCCGCTTTTGTGCTTTCCACGACTTCTTCAACATTATTTTCATCCAGATTCTCAAACTTCTCCTGAATAAGTGCAGAGCCAATATTGGTGGTCATGATTATAATAGTATTCTTAAAATTAGCCACTCTACCCTTATTATCAGTAAGCCTACCATCATCCAGTACTTGCAGCAATATATTAAATACATCCGGGTGAGCTTTTTCGATTTCGTCTAATAATATTACAGAATACGGTTTCCTGCGCACAGCCTCAGTTAGCTGCCCACCTTCATCATAACCTACATATCCCGGAGGTGCACCGATAAGCCTGCTCACAGAATGTCTTTCCTGGTACTCCGACATATCTATTCTCACCAGCGCATGTTCATCATTAAATAAGTATGCGGCCAGCGCTTTAGAGAGTTCAGTTTTACCAACACCTGTTGTACCGAGGAAAATAAATGAGCCAATAGGCCTTCTTGGGTCCTGCAAACCGGCCCTGCTCCTTCTTACTGCATCAGAAAGTACAGTAATTGCTTCCTCCTGGCCAGCCACACGCTGACTAAGCTCTTCTTCAAGATTTAATAGCTTTTCCTTATCACTCTGCAACATCTTAGACACTGGAATACCAGTCCATTTAGCTACTACCTCGGCAATATCTTCACTATCTACCTCTTCTTTAAGCAGCACACTTTCATCCTGCTGCATTTCCTCAAGGTTTGTCTTAAACTCCTCAAGTTTCTTTTCGGCTTCAACAATTTTACCATATCGTATCTCGGCTACCAAACCAAGGTCCCCGGACCGCTCTGCCTGCTCCGCTTCCAGTTTAAAAAGTTCAATTTGTTCTTTTTGTTGCTGGAGACCCTGAATAATACTTTTCTCATTTTCCCACTTAGCTTTTAAGCGATTACGCTCATCGGTGAGCTCAGCGATAACCTTATTTAATTTCTGTTCTTTCTGCTTATCCTTTTCCCGGCGAATAGCCTCACGCTCAATCTCAAGTTGCATAACTTTCCTTTGCAGTTCATCCAGCTCTTCGGGTAGAGAATCAATCTCAATCCTAAGCATGGCAGCAGCCTCATCCATAAGGTCAATGGCCTTATCGGGTAAAAATCTATCTGAAATATATCTTGATGATAGCTCAACAGCAGAGATAACCGCATCGTCTTTTATGCGCACTCCATGATGGAGCTCGTATTTATCTTTAATACCACGTAATATCGATATTGCATCTTCATTGTTAGGCTCATCAACGATAACTATCTGAAACCTTCGTTCCAATGCCTTGTCTTTTTCGATATGCTTCTGGTACTCCTTTAGTGTAGTGGCACCAATAGCATGCAGCTCTCCTCTTGCTAACGCCGGCTTAAGAAGGTTCGCCGCATCCATGGCTCCTTCGCCACCACCAGCACCAATTAATGTATGAATCTCATCTATAAAGAGGATAATCTCTCCCTCAGAATCTGTAACTTCTTTAATAACTGCTTTTAGTCTCTCCTCGAATTCCCCCTTATATTTAGCACCTGCAACCAGCAGTCCCATATCAAGAGATATTAATGTTTTCGACTTAATGTTTTCAGGAACATCGCCATCAACAATTCTTTGTGCCATACCCTCAACAATAGCTGTTTTACCTGTGCCTGGCTCTCCTATTAATATAGGGTTGTTCTTAGTTCTGCGAGATAAAATTTGTAGCACCCTTCGGATTTCTTCCTCCCTACCAATAACAGGGTCAATTTTACCTGCCTTGGCCAGTTCATTTAAGTTTATTGAATATCTCTCCAAAGACCTGTATTTCCCCTCAGCATTCTGATCGGTTACTGTGCTCCCTCCACGTAACTCAGTGATTGTCGCTTTTAATGTTTTCTTCTCAAAACCTACATCTTTTAATAGCCCTGCTACCTTATCAGAACCACTAAGGAGCCCGATCATAATGTGCTCAATAGCAATGTATTCATCGCCAAAATCCTTTAGCGACTTTTCAGCATTTTGCAGTGCCTTGTTGGCATCATTAGATAAGTATGGTGACTGCCCGGAAGCTTTTGGGTAGCCATTAACTATCTCGTCCAGCTTAGTTTGCAATTGGGCCTGCTTAACATTTAGTTTCTTCAATATGAACGAAACAACATTTTCATCGACCCCTAGAAGTGCATGCAGAATGTGCCCGGGTTCTATGGCTTGCTGGCCAGAACCTGAAGCAAAGTCAATTGCCTTTTGCAGTACTTCTTGTGATTTTATAGTGTATTTATCAAAATTCATATTTTTCTCTTTGGCTCTAATACATCAAATATGCTACCGTTAGTCAAAATCGGAATTTTTGACATACTTTTACCACAAAATATGGAGTTTTAAGCCATTTTGGCATGAAATGAG
>Ga0164313_10002432_pt1 | contig 16713 bp, 29 predicted proteins | sample GuaBasSedimGuay4_FD_113735 | JGI IMG/M metagenome (GOLD analysis project Ga0164313, IMG submission 113735) | Subseafloor sediment microbial communities from Guaymas Basin, Gulf of California, Mexico - Guay4, Core 4569-4, 0-3 cm | ecosystem: Environmental > Aquatic > Marine > Hydrothermal vents...
AACGATTGAAGAACAATTCCGGCGCATGGCCTTCAATATTATTGGGCGTAACCAGGATGACCATGTAAAAAATATTGCCTTTTTGATGGATAAATCAGGCAACTGGTCGCTATCCCCGGCTTTTGATATGACCTACAGCTACAACCCGCAAGGTGACTGGACGAGCCGACACCAGATGTCACTCAATGGCAAACGCGATGATTTCACGCTTGATGACTTCAAAGCCTGTGCAAAAAATGCATCCATGAAGCGTGGCAGAGCTGAAGAAATAATTGAGCAAGTGCAGGCTGCTGTTTTACAGTGGAAGCTTTTCGCCGATGAATCAGGTGTGCCGCCGGAAATTGCTGCCGGCATTGCTAAAGCGCAGCGTACAGATATTTTGAAGTAAAGCTCTTTGTGCTTATCTGTCGCAGACCTGTGATCGGGTCAAGTCGGCCAGATCGGTTCTCTCTATCCTGATTTCCGAATTACGATTCACGCCTTGCTCACAATCAGGGAGGCATTGACACCGCCAAATCCAAGCCCGTTACATAACGCATGTTGTACCTCTTGCTGTATGGACTGGTTGGGCACCAGGTTAAGATCCGAGAATTCCTGGTCTGGCGCATCAAGGTTCAGCGTCGGTGGCAGTTTGTCATCGCGGGCCGCAAGGATAGAAAAAATACTTTCCACACCACCCGCCGCACCCAGCAAGTGGCCGGTAGCGGATTTAGTGGAAGAGACGGGGATTTCTGCAAGATGTTCCGAGAAAACGTTCCTTAACGCAGCCACTTCAGACTTATCGCCGCCGGGCGTGGCGGTCGCGTGGGCATTGATATAACCGATTTCCTCCGGTGCAAGCCCGGCTTTCGAAAGCGCAATACGCATAGCGGCCGCTCCGCCTGAACCGTCCTCGGGACCGGAAGTAATGTGACAGGCGTCGGCACTGGTGCCGTAACCGCTTAAAATTGCAAGCGGGGTGGCGCCTCGCTCAAGTGCATGTTCCAACTCTTCAATCACCAGTAATCCCGCGCCTTCTCCCATAACGAAGCCGTCGCGTTCCCGGTCAAACGGGCGCGATGCTTTCTCGGGATCATCGTTACGCGTTGAGAGGGCGCGTAAAGCGTGAAAACTGGCCAGTGCGAGAGGATCGATGCAAGCCTCGGTTCCGCCTACGAGGGCCACTTTGGCTTCACCACTGTGAATCATCCTCATGCCATCTCCAATGGCCTGAATTCCTGCAGCACATGCGGTGATCGGACAGCCAAGCGGTCCCCTGAATTTATATCGAATCGATAAGTTACCGGCGGCCATGTTGGCCAGGAAAGCCGGGGCGGTAAACGGAGACAGACGTTTGTAACCCTTCGTATCGAGTGTCTTCTGGGCCGCGGTGATTGTTGGAAATCCACCAATGCCGGTAGCAATGATGGTGGCTGTCGCCATTTGATCAGCCTCGCTGGCGGGAAACCAGTTTGCCTGGGAAAGCGCTTCCTCGGCTGCGGCGAGTGCATACAGAGTGAACAGATCTATCTTTTTTTGATCTTTAGGCGAGACAATTGCGGCGTGATCGAGTCCGGCCGACTCGTCTTGCAGATGATCTGGAACCAGCCCCGCTATGCGGATCGGAAAATCATCAACCGGAAATCGGTCGATGGGAACAATACCGCTTTGGCCGTCGATTAATCGACGCCAAACCTGGTCCACACCACAGCCTAGCGGACTCACAATACCCATACCGGTGACTACTATTTTTGATCTCACTATCGGCCCTTACAAAGCATTTTATTTAGATACATTCATACACTATTCCAGTGTAATATATGATCAAGATAATTTTTTGAATAAGCCTGAGAAATGTTTACTCTCAGCCGGAGCGGGGCATGCCCTATTCACCTGATCATAAATCTAAGTCTAAAGAACGTATTTTAGCATCTGCCACGGAACTTTTTTGCCGTTTTGGGTTTGATAAGGTATCAATCAACCAGGTCATGAAACTGGCAAGGTTGACGCACGGGGCATTTTATGCCCATTTTGAGTCGAAAGAAGCGCTGTATAAGGCTTCATTTCTTAAGACTCTAAAAGGCAGTAGTGCCTGCCGGCTCGCCAAGGCGCCACTTTCAATCAATCACCTGACCCAACTTGTCAGTAATTTGCTGAATTTGCGCACCTTATCCGGACAAAATCGTCCCTCTCCTGAAAATTTCTTATTTAATGAAATCGGTAGCGATAGTGTCGAAATCAGGACCCTTTATGAAAAATCCTATGTCAGTATTTTAAAGTTAGTTGAAAACCGCATCGTAGCGCTGGGTAAACTCAAAAAAGTTCCTGTTGTGATAAATCGGTCGAGTGCGGCTGAGAAGTCCCGAGCAATCCTGACGTCGTTAGTCGGAGCAGTTGCCATTTCCAGGAGTATCCAAAGCGATGAGGAGATCAGTAGAGTCCTGACCGCTGCACAGAACCAGATTTTGACCATGCTGGGCGTCGGCGAACTGGCCTTAAGCTATTCCTCTCCTAACCCTAAAGATACACTTCAATTATAGCGACTGACTGATTGGAATTAGGTGTAGGATGGGTGCAACCCATCACCACGGCTAAGGAAATGTATCTCCAAATCGGGGGCGTAAATACGATTCAATGCAATGGCCGCTCTCCGGTGCGCCGGACCGGCACATCCCTGTGCTACGCGGCACCGGCACTTCCGTGTGCAATGCCCTTCGGTTATTGCACCCTACGTAATAAAAAAGCCAGCGTGATAGCTGGCTTTTTTTACAATAAATATTAGAACTAGCTTACTCTTCTTCCACCTCTGGGCGATCGACTAACTCAATATAAGCCATTGGCGCCTTGTCACCTGTGCGAAAGCCGCATTTCAGGATACGCGTGTAACCACCGGGACGCTCCTTATATCTTGGTCCCAGATCGGCGAACAGCTTGCCTACCATCTGCTTATCGCGGATACGGTTGAAAGCGATGCGTCGATTGGCGACATTATCTTCCTTCGCCAGCGTGATCAGCGGCTCGGCTACACGACGCAGTTCTTTGGCCTTCGGCAAGGTAGTTTTGATCACTTCGTGGTCGAACAGAGACGCCGCCATGTTCTTGAACATTGCCTTTCGATGGGAGCTATTGCGGTTAAGTTGTCTGCCGCTATTACGATGACGCATTTTCTAAACCTCTTTTAACTCGCTAACTTGGTGTCATTTTCGATACTGGCGGGTGGCCAGTTTTCCAGCCGCATACCCAGCGACAGGCTATATGATGCCAGCACGTCTTTGATTTCAGTCAGCGATTTTTTACCTAAATTTGGTGTCTTAAGCAATTCAACCTCGGTACGCTGAATTAAGTCGCCGATATAATATATGTTTTCCGCCTTCAGACAATTGGCTGAACGCACGGTCAACTCCAGGTCGTCAACTGGACGCAACAAGATTGGATCGATCAACGATTCCGGCTCAACTTCTTCTTCCTCATCCGATCCTTCCAGATTGACGAATACCGACAGTTGATCCTTTAAAATGCTGCCGGCGATACGAATCGCCTCTTCCGGATCAATTGAACCATTGGTTTCGATATCAATGATCAACTTATCCAGGTCGGTACGCTGTTCAACCCGTGCCGTTTCAACACTATAGGCAATCTTGCGTACCGGAGAAAAAGAAGCATCCAGTTGCAGGTGGCCCAACGCAGCGTCTTCTTCGGAAATCTGACGTGTATTTGCCGCCTGATAACCACGGCCTTTCATCACGTGCAATGACATATTGAGTTTTATACCCTTGGTCAGGGTCGCAATAACATAATCCGGGTCGACAACTTCGATATCGTGGTCGAGCTGAATATCACCCGCGGTAACCAGACCAGGGCCTTTCTTGCTAATCGTCAGGGTAGCTTCGTCACGCGCGTGCATGGTGATACCAACCCCTTTCAAATTCAGCATGATATCGATAACGTCTTCCTGTACGCCGTCGATAGTAGTGTATTCGTGCAACACGCCATCGATACTGAAATCAACGATGGCACAACCTGGAATCGAGGACAGCAGGATTCTGCGCAGGGCATTGCCGAGCGTATGACCAAAACCTCGCTCTAGCGGCTCGATAGATACCTTGGCATGATAGGTTTGCTGCTCTTCGACCTTAACTTGTTTCGGTTTCAGCAAATCAGAAAACATTTTTGTTGACATAAAACGACTCGTTAATTATTTAGAGTAAAGTTCAACGACTAACTGTTCGTTGATATCCGGTGGTAACTCGCTACGCAGCGGAAAGGCTTTAAAGGTGCCTTCAAACTGACTGTGGTTAACATCAATCCAGTCAGGAAAACCGATTTGTTCGGCGAGTGACATGGATTCTACGATGCGCGCCTGTTTTCGTGATTTCTCGCGCACACTGACCACATCTGCAGGTCTAACCACATAAGACGCTACATTGACAATTTTTCCGTTAACCATGATCGCCTTGTGGCTTACTAGTTGTCGTGCTTCGGCGCGAGTGGAGCCAAAGCCCATACGATAGACAACATTATCGAGACGAGCCTCTAGCAACTGCAGCAGGTTTTCACCTGTTGACCCTTTCAGGCGCGATGCTTCCTGATAATAATTTCTGAACTGTTTTTCCAGCACACCATAGATCCTTCTCAGCTTTTGCTTTTCGCGCAACTGCAGGCCATAGTCAGACACTCTGGGACGACGTGTGCCAGCGCCATGCATTCCTGGAGGATTATCGATCTTGCACTTGGTATCAACCGCACGACGTGAAGACTTGAGACTCAGATCCGCGCCTTCACGGCGCATCAACTTACATTTGGGTCCAATATATTTAGCCATTCTTAATCTAACCTGTTCCTAATTTAATCTGTTCTTAATCTAACCAATAAATTCAGCCTACACACGGCGTTTCTTGGGTGGGCGACAACCGTTATGCGGAATCGGCGTGACATCGTCGATACGGGAAATTTTAAAGCCGATCGCGTTCAGCGCTCGCACCGCAGAATCGCGTCCAGGACCAGGACCTTTGACCATCACTTCGAGGTTTTTCATGCCCATTTCCTGCGCAGCCTGGCCCGCTCTTTCTGCTGCTACCTGTGCAGCAAACGGCGTACTTTTACGAGAACCACGAAAACCCGAGCCGCCGGCAGTCGCCCATGTAAGCGCGTTTCCCTGGCGATCGCTGATCGTCACAATCGTGTTATTGAAGGTAGCATGAATATGTGCAACGCCATCGGAAACCGTGCGTTTTACCTTCTTCTTGGTACGGGGATTATCAGCCATATCTTGTTTCGCCTATCTTTTAAGCGGGCGTCTTGGGCCCTTACGAGTACGTGCGTTAGTTTTTGTCCTTTGACCGCGTAACGGAAGTCCGCGACGATGACGAATACCACGGTTTGTTCCCAAATCCATCAAACGTTTGATATTCATTGAGATTTCGTGACGCAAATCGCCTTCTGTGGTTAAACCATCAACCAGGGCACGAATCGCCTCCAGTTGGTCTTCGCCCAGGTCACGAACCCTGGTTTCCGGGTTGATTCCGGTCTCGCTACAGATTGTTGCAGAGCGCGTTGCGCCAATGCCGAAGATTGCCTGCAAGGCAATTACTGTATGCTTGTTATCCGGTATATTTACACCTGCAATACGAGCCATGAAAACTGATACTCCTAAACTAAACGCGAATTAAGCGGGCGCAGATTTTAGCTGCGACCTCACTAATAATCAACAATTTAAATCAACGATTTAATATCATTAAACAAATATTTTGTGCCAAAAAGCAATCTAGCCCTGACGCTGCTTGTGGCGCGGGTCCTGACAAATAACTCGAACCGCACCATTGCGGCGAATTATCTTGCAGTTTTTACACATCTTTTTAACGGAAGCTCTCACTTTCATAACTTTACCTGTACCCGGGTATGCGTTCTAGCGAACGGTGCCAGCACCACCATATCCTTTAAAATTAGATTTTTTCATGAGGCCATCGTATTGATGACTCATCAGATGCGCCTGCACCTGCGACATGAAATCCATTGTTACAACAACGATGATGAGCAACGATGTACCACCGAAATAAAATGGTACATTCCAGAACAAAATCAAAAACTCTGGCAGCAAACATACGCCGGTAATATACATCGCGCCAACCAGGGTCAATCTTGACATGACGCCATCAATATAGTTTGCGGTTTGATTACCCGGTCTGATGCCAGGAATAAAAGCGCCTGATTTCTTTAAATTTTCAGCGGTTTCTTTCGAATTAAATACCAGCGCGGTATAGAAGAAACAAAAGAATATAATCGCCGCCGCATAAAACATGACATATAGCGGTTGACCAGGTGACAGGGTCGCCGACAAATCCTGCAACCAGCGCATACCTTCAGCCTGTCCGAACCAGCTGCCCAGGGTGGCTGGAAATAAAATAATACTGGAAGCAAATATTGGCGGGATAACGCCAGCCATGTTCAGCTTTAACGGCAAATGGCTGCTTTGCGCCGCGTACATTTTTCGCCCTTGCTGACGTTTCGCATAGTTAACCGTGATACGGCGTTGCCCGCGCTCGACGAAGACGACAAAATAAGTCACCGCGATAACGCCGACGAACAGGCCGAGGATAATCAGTGAATTCAATTCACCGGTTCTCACCAGCTCGAAGGTACTGCCAATCGCAGTCGGTAATCCAGCGACGATACCGGCAAAAATCAACATCGAAATACCGTTGCCGACACCACGTTCAGTGATCTGCTCGCCCAGCCACATTAAAAACATGGTTCCCGTTACCAGGGTTACCGCCGCGGTAAATATAAAGGATGGTCCGGGATTAACGACCAGGGCCGCGCCACCGCCACCACTTTGTCCAGACAGGGCGACAGAAATACCGATCGATTGAAAAGTCGCCAGCACAACGGTGCCGTATCGGGTGTACTGGGTGATCTTGCGACGACCCGATTCACCTTCTTTTTTCAGCTGTACCAGGGTCGGCACCGCAACAGTCATCAGCTGCATGATGATCGAAGCCGATATATAGGGCATCACGCCCAGAGCGAAGATCGACATGCGCTCCAGCGCGCCGCCCGAGAACATATTAAACATACCCAGTATGCCGGTTCTCTGCGCATCAAAGATCTCGCGCATGACGTTTATATCTATGCCGGGCACCGGGATGAATGTGCCGGTGCGAAACACGATGAGAGCGCCGATGAGAAAGAAAATGCGTCTTCTTAATTCACTCAGGCTACCACCGGAGAGGCTATTGGCTAATTGTGATGCGGAAGGGCCGGCCATGACTATGCTTCTGTTACGCTCTCTATTTTACCGCCGGCTTTTTCGATCGCAGCCTTTGCGCCTTTGGTCACAGAAACGCCACTGACACTAACCGCGCGTGAAATTTCGCCCGAGAGGATAATTTTCGCTTTTTTGGTTCGCGCCGGAACGATGTTCTTCTCAACCAGTGCCGGCAGAGTGATTGTGTCCAGACCAGATAACTCGATTTCGCTTAATCGAACTTCAGCAGAGTACCGTCCAACCCGCGAACTAAAGCCAAATTTAGGCAGGCGCATCTGCAATGGCATCTGTCCACCTTCGAAGCCAACTCGCACGCCGCCGCCGGTACGGGATTTCTGTCCCTTATGACCACGGCCACAGGTTTTTCCAGAACCCGAACCAATGCCACGACCAACGCGTTTGGCTGCTTTATTCGAACCCTTCGCGGGTTTTAAACTATTCAGGTACATTATGCTTCCTTTACATTTAGTAGATACCGCACCTTGTTGATCATACCCCTGTTTTCGGGTGTATCGATCACTTCAACTGTCTGGTGCATGCGTCTCAGACCCAGGCCCGCGACACAGGCCTTGTGAGAAGCCAACCTGCCATGCTTGCTACGGATCAGGGTAACGCTAACTTTACCGGTTGCTGGCTTAGCGGTAGGCTTGACTTCAGGCTTAGCCGCTGTCTTCTTCACTGCCGCTTCCGCCCCGGGTTTAGCTGCCTTTTTAACCACTTTCTTAACTGCGGGTTTAGGCGCCTTTTTAGCGGCTGTTTTAGGTGTTGCTTTATCTTCGGCCATGATGACTAACCTGCAATCTCTTCAACTGTTTTGCCACGCTTGGAGGCTATATCTTCTGGCGACTTCATATTTTGCAGGCCGCTGATAGTTGCCCGCACCAGGTTAATTGGATTACGTGATCCATTACACTTCGCCAGAACGTTATGCACGCCTACTGCTTCGAATACGGCGCGCATGGCGCCGCCGGCAATAACACCGGTACCTTCAGAGGCGGGCTGCATATACACCTTTGCCGCCCCATGACGGGCGTTCAGTGGGTATTGAAGCGTGCCGTTTTTAAGCGAAACGCTAATCATATTGGCGCGCGCTTTTTCCATCGCTTTTTGAATCGCGAGTGGTACTTCACGCGCCTTGCCGTAACCAAAACCGACCTTACCATTGCCATCGCCTACCACGGTCAACGCGGTAAAGCCGAACTGACGACCACCCTTGACAACCTTGGCGACACGATTAACCGCAACTAGTTTCTCGGTGAAATCGTCGTTCGCATTAGAATTTCTATGATCTGCCATGCTATTCCCCTACCCGAGGCAAATTTAAAATTTTAAACCGTTTTCACGTGCAGAATCGGCCAACGCCTTGATTCTACCGTGATACTTGAATCCGGAGCGATCAAAAGCCACCGCCTCGATTCCAGCCGCTTTCGCTTTTTTCGCGATAACCTGTCCAACCGCTGTGGCCGCATCGATATTACCCGAGTACTTGACCAGTTTCTTGACGTCCGCGGATAAAGTGGAAGCGGAGGCGACAACGCTGCCGGTTTCGCCCGAAAATACCTGGGCATAGGTGTGCCGAGGCGTACGATGTACGGTCAGGCGATCAATACCGAGTGACGCGATCTTGGCGCGAGTACGGCGTGACCGACGTATTCGAGATGCTTTTTTATCCATGATACTTATCCATTACTTAGCTATTTCTTCTTCGCTTCTTTTCTGATGATTTTCTCGTCAGCGTATTTGACACCTTTACCCTTATAGGGTTCGGGTGGCCTAAAGGCGCGAATCTCCGCGCTTACCTGACCTACCTGTTGCTTATTGCATCCGCGCACGGTGAGTTCTGTCGCGCTTGCAGCCTCGATCTCAATACCCTCGGGAACCGCATAGTCGATAGGATGCGAGAACCCCAGAGACAAACTCAGTTTCTTGCCCTGGATCTGGGCACGATAACCAACGCCAACCAGGACCAGTTTTTTCTCGAAACCAGTCGATACCCCGGTGACAATATTATTCACCACTGATCGAATCGTACCGGTGACTGCCATTGACGATTTTTTGTCATCTTTCGGTGAGAAAGTCAGCAGGTTATCTTCATTTTTCACTACAACGCTATCATGCAGGGTTATCGAAAGGCTGCCTTTCGGGCCTTTAACGGAAAGTTCCCGACCGTTGATACTGAGTTCAACGCCGCCTGGCACTTCAACTGGTTGTTTCGCTATTCTGGACATATGACTAACCTAAATACTGGCCTAAACTACTGAACAGATGACTTCACCGCCGTGTCCGGCAGCGCGCGCTTGTTTCTCGGTCATCATTCCACCCGAGGTGGAGATGATGGCGATACCGAGTCCAGCGTTAATCGAAGGCAAATCATCTTTCGACTTAAATATGCGTAACCCGGGTTTACTAATTCGTTTGATACTCTCGATAACCGGCTTGCCCTGGTAATATTTCAGTTCAATCGTGAGCTCTTTCTTGGTGTCGTCAGATGTCATGTAATCACCGATGTATCCTTCATCTTTTAATACCCTGGCAATGTTCACCTTTTGGCTCGAAGACGGCATCGTAACGCTTACCTTATTCGCCTTCTGAGCGTTACGAACTCGGGTCAACATATCTGAAATAGGATCTTGTAAACTCATTTTATTCTCTCTTACCAGCTCGCCTTGACCAGTCCCGGGATATCGCCACGCATCGCGGCCTCGCGGATCTTGTTACGGCATAAGCCAAATTTTCGGTAAACACCGTGGGGTCTTCCGGTAATACGGCAACGATTGTGCTGGCGTACCTCGGATGAATCTCTGGGTAATTTCTGCAAACTATCGACTGCAGCCATTTTTTCTTCCAGGCTGGTTTCAGTGCTCTTGATAGTTGCCTTCAGAGACTTTCTCTTTACAGCGAACTGGGCTACCAGTTTGGTGCGCTTCAGTTCACGCTGTACCATCGAATTTTTTGCCATATTATTTAGCTCGACTGATTTTTGAATGGAAAATTAAACGCAGACAGCAATGCGCGGCCTTCTTCGTGGTTACGCGCGCTAGTGGTAATACAGATGTTCAAACCACGTAGCTTATCGATCTTGTCATAGTCTATTTCCGGGAAAGCAATCTGTTCACTCATTCCCATGTTGTAATTTCCCTGGCCATCGAACGCCTTTGCGCTGAGTCCGCGAAAATCACGAATACGGGGAATCGCGAAATTAACCAGGCGATCCAGAAACTCGTACATCCGGTCCCTGCGCAGGGTGACCTTGCAGCCAATCGGCATGCCTTCACGAAGCTTAAAACCCGCGATTGCTTTTTTCGCGAGGGTAACGACTGGCTTTTGGCCCGCGATCAGGGTCAAATCTTTAACCGCGTGGTCGACAATTTTTTTATCCTGCGATGCCTCGCCTATACCCATATTTAAGGTAATCTTTGTCACCTTTGGAATTTCCATCGGCGATGAGTAGGAAAACTGGCTTTGCAGGTCCTTTGCTACTGTTTCACGATAATATTGTTCTAGTCTGGTCATAAGTTAATACCTTAGATATCAATCACTTCGCCATTCGACTTGAAATAGCGAACCTTTCGATTGTCTTCCAATGTCTTAAACCCGACACGATCACCTTTTTGCGTATTCGGGTTAAACAGCATTACATTGGAACGTTGAATCGGTGATTCCTGATCAATGATGCCGCCACCTTCACCCGAACGTGGATTGCCCTTTACATGCTTTTTCACCATGTTGACGTTTTCCACGAGCAGCCGATTGTCATCGATTTTTTTCAGTACATTGCCTCTCAGGCCCTTGCTGCGGCCCGCGATAACAATCACTTCATCACCTTTTTTAATCTTGTTCATAATCCTGGGTCTCGACTGCTAAAGCACTTCTGGTGCGAGTGAGATAATTTTCATGAACTTCTCACCGCGCAATTCGCGCGTTACCGGGCCAAAAATACGGGTCCCGATGGGTTGCAGGTTATTATTCAAAATAACCGCCGCGTTACCGTCAAATCTGATCAGCGATCCATCGGCTCGGCGCACACCGTCAGCGGTTCGCACCACCACGGCATTATAAACTTCGCCCTTCTTTACCTTGCCGCGCGGAATCGCATCCTTGATACTGACCTTGATAATATCGCCAATCCCCGCATAACGACGCTTTGATCCACCCAGTACCTTGATGCATTGCATCTTTCGCGCACCGCTGTTATCTGCTGCATTCAAAACCGTTTGCATTTGAATCATGACTATCTACCTGCTACGCGCTAGCTGCTTTGTTAACTACCTTTACCAGGGTCCATGACTTGGTCTTGGACACCGGGCGACATTCTGAAATTTGTACAGTATCGCCAATACTGCATTCATTGTTTTCGTCATGAATATGTATCTTGGTCGATTTTTTCACAAACTTGCCGTAAATAGGATGCTTGACCTTGCGCTCAATCAGCACCGTGGCCGATTTCTCCATACGATCACTGATCACAGAGCCTGTCTGGATTCTTAAAACCTTGTCTTCGCTCACAACGTCTTCACTCATGATTCCTTACCACCACGATCGGCATTCATTACTGTCTTTACGCGTGCAATATTTCTGCGCACTTTTTTAAACTGGTCAGGACGTATTGCGTCCGGGTTAATACCTCTTTGCATACGCAGGTTAAACTGTTCGCGTAGCAGCCCGGTCAATTCTTCACGGAGTTCCTGGTCCGTTTTTGAAACTAGTTCTGATGCTTTCATCACATAACCTGCCTGGAAACGAAGGTTGTTTTAAACGGGAGCTTGGCGGCAGCGAGTTTAAACGCCTCGCGCGCAATGACTTCCTGTACGCCTTCCATCTCATACAATACTCGACCCGGCTGTATCTTACAGACCCAGTACTCGACGTTACCCTTACCTTTACCCATCCGAACTTCGAGCGGTTTTTTGGACACCGGCACATCAGGGAATACACGAATCCAGATCTTACCGCCACGCTTGATGTGACGCGTCATGGCACGACGGGCTGCCTCGATCTGACGCGCGGTAATTCTTCCACGTTCAACCGCTTTGAGGCCGTATTCACCGAAACTGACCTTGCTACCAGTCGTAGCCAGACCACGGTTCCTGCCCTTAAACTGCTTCCTGAATTTTGTTCTTTTCGGCTGTAACATAATTAAATCTCTTACTTACCGGCCGGCTTGCTTTTGCCTGAATCTTTCCCATCCAGGTTAAAAACCTCGCCCTTGTAAATCCACACCTTTACACCCAGGATTCCATAGGTTGTGAGTGCTTCAGCAAAACCGTAATCAACATTTGCACGCAGGGTATGCAGAGGCACACGTCCTTCGCGATACCATTCGTTGCGCGCAATTTCCGCGCCGTTTAATCGACCCGATACATTAATCTTGATGCCCTCGGCGCCAATTCGCATGGCGTTGGTTACCGAGCGACGCATCGCGCGACGAAACATGACCCGCCGTTCCAGCTGCGAAGCAACGTTTTCTGCGACCAGTTGCGCGTCGAGCTCGGGCTTACGGATTTCTTCAATATTGATTTTTACGTTATTGATGTGCGCCGATACTAACGAGGCCACTTCAACACGCAGTTTCTCAATATCCTCGCCCTTCTTTCCGATAATGATACCGGGACGGGCCGAGTGGATCGTAACCGAAACTGCCTTGGCCGGACGTGAAATCTGAATCCTGCTTACTCCCGCCTGCGAAAGCTTGTTACGCAGGAACTCGCGAATCTTCAGATCTTCAGCGAGAAAATCTGCAAAATCTGAAGAATCCGCATACCATTTGGAGGTCCAGTCGGTCGATATGCCGAGACGAAAACCCGTTGGATGAACTTTTTGCCCCATCGTTGCCTCTTTAACTATCCGCAACGGTCACGGTAATGTGACTGCTACGCTTTAAAATTCGATTACCACGTCCCTTGGCACGTGCCCGCATACGTTTCATAGATGGCCCCTGGTCAACACAAATTGCCGAAACCTTGAGTTCGTCAATATCCGCACCATCATTGTGCTCCGCGTTTGCGATTGCCGATTCCAATACTTTTCGTATCATCACCGCGGCCTTCTTATTGCTAAAATTCAATAAGGTCAGCGCCTTATCTACTTCCATGCCGCGGACCTGGTCTGCAACCAGACGGCATTTCTGCGCTGAAATTTTAGCGTGACGATGTTTTGCGCTGGTTTGCATAACCCCTACCTATCTCTTCACTTTTTTATCAACAATATGACCGCGGTAAGTCCGTGTCAGGGAAAATTCACCCAGCTTGTGACCTACCATATTTTCATTGATCAAAACCGGCACATGCTGCCTGCCGTTATGAACAGCGATTGTCAAACCAACCATTTCCGGCAACACCATTGATCGTCTGGACCAGGTTTTGATCGGACGTTTGTTGTTAGTCGCAACCGCATCAAGTACTTTTTTGAGCAGGTGTTGATCGACAAACGGGCCTTTACGTAATGAACGCGGCATCAATAATTACCTCTTATTCCTTCTGCGCACGATTAACTTATCAGTGCGTTTATTTGAACGTGTTTTAAATCCCTTGGCTGGCGTACCCCAGGGTGAAACCGGGTGGCGACCACCTGATGTGCGGCCTTCTCCACCACCATGCGGGTGATCTACCGGATTCATCGCGACACCACGTACCGTGGGTCGAACACCTCTCCAGCGGGTGGCGCCGGCCTTACCCAGTGAACGCAGGCTATGCTCGCCATTGCCGACTTCACCGATAACGGCACGACAGTCAGCCAGCATTTTTCGCATTTCGCCAGAGCGTAATCTGAGTGTTGCATAAGTACCTTCACGGGCAACATATTGAGCCGAAGTACCTGCTGAACGCGCTATCTGCGCACCCTTACCCGGCTTTAATTCAACACAATGAACGGTCGAGCCCACCGGCATGTTGCGCAAGGGCATACAGTTACCGGTTTTAATGCCAACATCTTCACCCGAACGCACAAGGCTACCTTCGGCCAGTCCTTTCGGAGCGATAATGTAACGTCTTTCACCATCCATATATCTGAGTAGTGCAATATGTGCACTACGGTTCGGATCGTATTCGAGGCGTTCAACAACCGCATCGATACCATCCTTGTTGCGCTTGAAATCGATTTGACGGTAACGCTGCTTATGCCCGCCGCCGATATGGCGAGTGGTAATGCGCCCCGCGTTATTACGACCGCCTGTCTTCGATTTCTTCTCTACCAGTGCCGCAAAAGGCTTACCTGTATGGAGCCCGGGTGTTTTAACCGAAACTACGAAGCGACGTCCTGGTGAAGTAGGTTTTGCTTTGATGAGTGCCATGATTTTCTATGCGCCTATCGATGCAAGATCAATTTCATGACCCTGCTCTAGTGAAACATACGCCTTTTTCCAGTCCTTGCGGCTACCTTTACGCGCGCCCATACGCTTGCTTTTTCCATTTACATTGACGGTGCGTACCTCGGCGACCTTTACGCCGAACAACTGCTCTACCGCCGCCTTAATTTCAGGCTTCTTCGCATCGGTCGCTACTTTGAACACATGCTGGTTAGCCGAATCTCCAAGAAGCGCCGCTTTTTCAGAAATATGCGGTGATTTCAGGATGTGAAAAACTCTTTCATCATTCATGCCAAACGCTCCTCAAGCTTTTTCAGCGCGGCCTGGTCGATAACCACGTGCTCCTGCTGAACCAGGCTTAATGGATCGACAATTGCCACATCCATTACCTGTATATTGGGAATATTCCTGGCTGCCAGGTAAACCGTCGAGTCGAGGCCATCGGTCAGGATTAACGCATCGCTTACGCCAATCTCTTTTAGCCTTGTATTCATTGCCTTGGTTTTAGCTTCGCTTACGCCAAGTTCACTGATCAGGATCAAACGTTGCTGCCTTATCAGTTCGGATACAAGGCTACGCATGCCAACACGGTACATCTTCTTATTCAGTTTCTTGCTGTAATCTCTCGGGCTAGCCGCGAAGGTTACGCCGCCGGAACGCCAGATCGGGCTTCTGATAGTACCGGCGCGCGCGCGTCCGGTACCCTTTTGGCGCCACGGCTTGGCGCCGCCGCCGCTGGCGGCTGCACGGTTTTTCTGCGCTTTGGTTCCCGCACGGGCACCGCTCATGTAGGAAACTACGAGCTGGTGTACCAGGGCCTCATTGTACCCTGCGGCAAAAGCATCGTCGGATACAGATACTTTTTCCTTTGAATTATGAATTATCAGGTCCATTACGACTACTCTCTTATTGCTTGACCGCGGGGCGAATAATCACGTCACCGCTCTTCGCACCTGGAACCGGACCCTTGATCAGCACCAGGTTCCGCTCCGTATCGACACGCACGACTACCAGATTCTGCGTTGTACAGTTTGCCGCTCCCATATGGCCCGACATTTTTTTGCCCTTGAAAACACGGCCCGGGGTCTGGTTCTGACCGATCGATCCATTAGAGCGATGCGAGATAGAATTACCATGGGTTGCGTCCTGCATGGTGAAGTTATGACGTTTCACGCCGCCCTGGAAACCCTTACCCTTGCTAACCCCGGCAACGTCAACAATCTGACCCTGCTCGAATAAATCTACTTTAATTTCGGCGCCGAGCTCCAGTTCATCGACCGAGTCAACCCGAAATTCCCAGGCGCCACGGCCCGCCTCTACACCAGCCTTTCGATAGTGACCAGCCATTGGTTTAGTCACACGATTTGCACGACGCGAACCGGTAGTAACCTGCACGGCAGTATAGCCGTCGGTTTCAACGGTTTTTATCTGTGAAATGCGATTGGGTTCAACCTCAATGACGGTTACCGGAGTCGATACTCCATCGTCAGAGAAAACCCGGGTCATTCCAACTTTACGTCCTACCAGACCGAGAGACATTTTTAACCTCTATCAATTACCTAAACTACTGATTTAAATAGCTTTTTTCAAGCACGCGGCCTGATACGGAAAGTCCGTACCAGGCCGCGAGGGCGCGCACTATAACAGAATAAATCTATTTAGTTAAGCTTAATTTGCACATCCACGCCGGCCGCCAGATCGAGCTTCATGAGCGCGTCTACGGTCTTGTCAGTCGGGTCAACAATATCCATCAAACGCTTGTGCGTTCTGATTTCATATTGGTCCCGTGCATCCTTATTCACATGCGGTGAAATTAGGATGGTGAAACGCTCTTTGCGCGTCGGTAAAGGAATAGGTCCCTTAACGCGTGCACCGGTGCGTTTCGCTGTTTCAACGATCTCCGCCGCTGAACGATCAATCAGACGATGATCGAAAGCCTTGAGGCGGATACGGATAGTTTGATTAGTAGCCATTTTTATTACTCTATAATTTTAGATACGACACCGGCACCCACGGTGCGGCCGCCTTCACGGATTGCAAATCGCAGTCCATCTTCCATTGCGATAGGGGCTATCAGTGTCACTTCCATCTTCACATTGTCACCAGGCATCACCATTTCAACACCCGATGGCAGTTCACAGGCACCCGTTACATCCGTGGTGCGGAA
>Ga0164313_10002434_pt1 | contig 16709 bp, 10 predicted proteins | sample GuaBasSedimGuay4_FD_113735 | JGI IMG/M metagenome (GOLD analysis project Ga0164313, IMG submission 113735) | Subseafloor sediment microbial communities from Guaymas Basin, Gulf of California, Mexico - Guay4, Core 4569-4, 0-3 cm | ecosystem: Environmental > Aquatic > Marine > Hydrothermal vents...
GAATACAACCCCTTTTTAATTCATACAAGATTGATCAACTCAGATTATAATCACTTTTATTTCAGTGCAGTGAGATATAAAGGAGAGTGGTTTTTTGAAGACAAAATGGAAATTACAAAGGACGAAAAATATGCCCCGAATGATTGAATTGATAAAATGAAAAATTAATAAACTGGCTACGACAACAGGTATAATTTATTGTGGTTTATGTCTTTTTATTCCGAGGTAAGAGATTCTTTAAAAAGTAGTTTTAATAGCCGAAAATAGTGGTTACTTTAGTCCACAACTAAATCATACCAAAACCGTTGTAGCCAATAAAGATTTTCCTCAATAGGTATTTCGATAAGTTCTTTGGTACAGATTAAAAGTGGAAATGGTGCTAAAAACAGTGAAAAATTTTTATATATCACCTTTTAATATTCCCTTCATACACTGCAACCCAATTTTCAACTGTCATTTTTTGCATTAATTCTGCAATCAGTTCATAGGGAATTTCCTCCGCCTTTTTAAAACGAATACAGCTTTTCCCCATATCTAATTTCCGTTTGCAATGTTTTGGATATTCTTTTACAAACCAATCGAGTAATTCCGGATTGGCGTAAATTCCCATATGATAAACAGCGATAAAATTCCTTTGAGAAGCAATACTAACAAATGGTAAAGGTAAACTGGTGTCACAATGATAACCTGCAGGATAGATTTCTTTCGGTACAACATAGCCAATCAATCCGTAGCTCATTTGCTCTTTAAAACCTTTAGGGATATTGTTTAAAATTGTCTGACGTAATTTTATAAAATACACCATGCGATCGTCGGGAACTTTAGAAATATATTCCTCCGGGTCTTTTGCCGGGATTTGCATTTTGTGATTTTTTAATTACTATTCGTTACGAACGCTATTCTTTGGCTATCCTTTGACCAGCTTGGTACATTTATAGTTCCTTGTCCGCCATAGATATATGCTATAATTTTTGGCGTTCCTCCTTCAGCCGGCATTATACGAAGGGTACAGTGTTTATAAAACGGATGATCTCCAAATTCAGTTTCAGGAGGGAAGGATATAAAAGCAATCCATTTTCCATCCGGCGAAATATGAGGGAACCAATCCTTAAAATTTTCGTCGAAGGTTAATTGCTCCGGATTACCACCATCCGGGTCCATCCTCCATAATTGCATATAGCCGGTTCTGTTAGAATTAAAGTAAATATATTTTCCATCAGGTGAATATTCCGGGCCATCATCTAAATCCTTCGTATCTGTTAATTGAAATTCCTCTCTCGATTCAATATCAATTCCATATATATCGTATTTACCATTTCGCATCCCCGTATGAACCAACGTTTTATTGTCGGGAGAAATACCGTGTAAATAAGACGCTCCAACACCATCATGGGTGATTTTTTTTGGAATAGAGTCTCCTTTTGGGTTCATAATATAGATGGATGAACTTCCGCCATCATCCGGGTTATTATTACTGATTCCCAATATTTTTTCATCCATTGAAAATACATGATCATTATTGTTATTTACTGCAAATCCAGTGTTAATTTGTTTCACCTCTTTTGTTCTAAACCGGTATTTATATAAATACCCATTCGAATTATAAACGAGTAAATTGTCATTACTAATCCAGTTAGGAGCCTGTAACGAATGTGCAGAATTAAAAAGCACCATTCTATGGCCGGTGATCACATTCAATATTTCCATATTACTACCGAGATAGTCATTATAGGCCTCAAAATTTTCAGAAACAGGTTTAATGATTTTAACATTAGTAAATATTGCATCTTCCATAACATTCGGATCGTGCGAACATACATAAAGACCCACAAAAACTTCGTTCTTTAAATTTAAACTATCTATTTGCACAGTTGTAAAGGGTTCGCCGAATTTTGCCGTAGACATCAGGTAAGTATTTCCCTTTCGTTCGAGCTGTACCACGTCGGGTGCAGTGTCTGTAGAAGTTATCTCTTCTGTATCGGCACCATTGGTTCTTCTATATTGCAAGGACGTCAATCCGTCACCATGAACAGCTGCATTTACGTGTGCTGAAGATCCACTTAAATTATTTCGAATAATCCAACCTATCTTACGATGTGGATGAACTCCCTCGCCAATAAATTTAACCCTTGCTCTTAATATAAAATCTCCTTGAATGGATTTGTAGAGAAATTGAAATTGATCAATACCTTCCCACATATTCATTCCTGATCCTGAAATTAAATACTCTTGATCTTCAGAATTGTAGTTAACGGAACCATTTTGAAGGGGCTTACCAATATTCGTTTGATTTTCAAATATTCCAAGCTTAGAGTTACTGTTCGATGTTTCTGAGATTGTGGTTTGACCTGAGATAAATAAAAATGAAAAGAATAAACCGGAAAAGAGTACTTTTTTTAACATCAGAAATTTACTTATTTGTTAGTATGCGGATAAATTTACAAAAATTTATTAAGAGTGAAAATCCCAGGGGCGAGCATCCTGATTTCCGACCGAGATGGTCGGGTAACCTGTCCGACTATGGTAATTCCGGCAGTCTTAAAAGCTTCCAATAATTGTGATAGATAAATTTCTTCCCGGTGCACTTATGGCAGAGGCAAATTCTTTATAATGTTGATCCAGGACATTGTCAAATGCCGCCAAGAAGTCAATATTTTTTGTAGCCTTATATCTAAAATAAAAATTTAATGTTTGCCAGGAAGGGTTTCCGTAGTATTCATTTTCTTCAAGCAAAAACGGGGTCTGTTCGATATTGTCAATCCCTTCTGTAATATTATAATCTTCTAATTTTTTCCTGCCATTAAAATCAATATAAAATCCGGTCTCCACCCGATTTTTAACATAATTTAATTCAACTCTTCCAAAAAGCGGAGGAATTGAAGAGAGTGGTTCTCCGGTGTCATAGGCCACTCCTTTTGTGTAGGTAACGGAAGCCCCTGCATTGAAAGTATTAGACAATTTACCTCTAAATGATACCGTTGTTCCAAATATATAGGCTGTTTTATTATTTACATTGGAAACGAGATCGTATACTTCGTCATCATAATACATATTGGATCTGTTATTTAAAGCAAATGGGACTCTTGCGATGTAATCGTTTAGTAAAGTGTAATAGGAAGTCAACCCGAGGTAATAATTTTTATTCTTAAAGTATTTCAAAAACCCCGCTTCAAAATTATATGCGAATTCTGGTTCGAGATTGACATTTGGAACTGTTAGTTGTCCGTTCTTTTCTCTAATTTTTCCAATATCATCAATATTCGGTGATCGAAATCCGGAAGAGAGTACGCCATTGATCTGCCAATTTTGATTTGGTTTAAAAACATAGCCCACAGTTAATGTGACAGCAGTATTTCTAAGATGAATATCTTTATCCGGTATAGAAATGTATGTTGTGTCGATCCAGGTTGCATTGAGATTAGTGTTTGTCAATCGAATTCCGGTATTGAGTGTCGATCTCTTTTTTATATCTTGCCGATAATCGGCATATATAGCGGAGCTCAAATAGTTACTCCCACCATCCGGATATCTGGTTTGTACCCGATAAGTATCGGAAATTCCTGTGATCTCATTATCCTTCACTTCCAATATTTCTCCTTTTGAGGTTGATCTTACGTCATTATAGGCCATTTCAAAGCCATAGCCAAAATTCTTATCTTTTAGCTTTGTAAAGTTCGTTGTGAAATCGCCATTTATACTGTATACATTTACATCTTCAAATCTGGAAGACCTGTCAAAACTATCAAATTTCCGTTGTATTCTGGATTCTTTAATATTCTGGTATGCCATTGTTATGACACCTTCATTCATGCTTTGTTTATCCAAATCCAAATTAAACTGTGTAGAGAACAAAAATCGCTTCTGAGGTCCATAGTACCAATTTGCATATTTTAATTCATTCTCTGTTGTCTCCATTAGTTTATCAAATCTCCCTATATCAGAGGAAGTACTGTATTGTATATTAAAGATCATATTGTTCTTTTCATCAAAGGGTATCAAAACTTTTTGAAGAAAATCAATTTGACTGAATCCAACATTTCTTTGTTTATCAGGATTTGTGTTATCTAGAGGGATGGGGTTATAAAATGTATTTGTATTATTGGAATATTGATATTGTTTTCCCCATTCCTGGAAGCCATGGGCTCGCGATTCCCCCATTTTTAAATCACCAAACCTGCTGAATGATATACTTGTATATGTTGCCACTTTTTTCATTTGGGCCTCAATTCCAACTTGCGCTGTAAATTCTTCATTTACACTGCTGACTCTGGATAAAAACTCAGTGTTAATATTTGTTTTTTCGCTGGTTTTAGGTGTTCTTGTATAATAATGAATCACCCCGCCAAGTGCATCCGAGCCATAAACTACAGAGGATGGTCCAAAAATAACTTCTATTCTTTCTAATAGATTTGGTGATATGGTTATAGAATTCTGAAGATGGCCCTTTCTATAGATCGCATTATTCATTCTTACACCATCCACTACCAATAAAATTCTATTTGCTTCCATACCGCGAATTACCGGACTACCTCCACCAAATTGCGTTTTTTGAATTTTAATTCCCGGTATCTCTGCCAAAATATCTGCAGTAGTTTGGGAACTTGAGTTCTGAATATCCTTGTTGGAAACGATAGCGATCTGCTCGGCAATTCTGGTTGTTTTTTCCCGGGCTTTACTTGCTGATAAAAAAACTTCATTAAGTAATTCGGATTTAAATTGCAGAAATATAACGATGTTATTTTTATAAATTTGTTTTTTGATCAATTCAAACTCAACATAGCTTACATGTGAAAAAGTCAATAATTCCATCTGTGAAAAAATTCCCAAATCCACTTTTCCATTTTTATCGGAAATAGCGCTTTTACTATTGTCTTCATTCGTTACTTGAACATATTGGATTGGATTTTCAGTGTCCTTGTCAAAAATTATGCAATTCTGGGCAGAGGTAATTTGCCAAACAAATAAAAATAGAACCAAATAAATATACCTCATATTATCTAAATACCTCCTTTAGAACATTTAATGATTTCGGTTTTTTAAATGCCGGTAAATGTAATTCGTAATAATCAAGTAAAATATCAATCATAATATTTCTGGATCTTGAGTTTAATCCTAATTGTCCAATTACATCAAAATTTATGCCGATTAATGATTTGAACAGAATTAATTTTTCTCCAGAAACACTGTTATTCAAAGGGTTGTTATTTGTAAAAATTCCCTCCTTTAAATCAAAATATGCATAGTTCCGGTTTACAGTTTCAGGATAAAATCCTAAATACTTCGTGAGGTTCAACAAAAAAAGAATGTGAAAATTAGATGTTTTTTCATGTGTATCTAACCATATAAGGGCGGTTTCAATATATTCATAGAGCTCCGGGTTTCGTTCTTCTTCGAATAAAGAATGTGCCAGTATTTCCGCTAAGAATAAAACCATCGATTGCTTAAAAACATTATGAGAAATAGATTGATACAAATGGTTTATCCCTGCTTCCCGAATACTGTTTAAATTACCTTTAGTATTGTGATTAGCCGTTATTCTCAATTGCGTCAATGGTTGAAAATAGGCAACATTTATCTTTTTACTCTTTGTTCTTAAAATCCTTTTGAGGAGGTAACTTTTCACTCCTTCTTCGGTGAAACACTTTACAATTAAATCCGATTCGCCATATTTCAGGGCGGTTAACACTATTGCTTTCGTTTGGACGAGCATACTAGTTTATTATAGCAATTTTAGTGGAGCTTGATTCTGATTTATCCGGACTTGTTAATAATACAATATATATACCTGAGGCAACCAAATTTCCGGATAAATTCGTTTTGTTCCAAATTACCTTGCCTCCTTTTATCTCTTGTCCAATTTCAACATTGGTCTCATAAACCAATCTTCCGGCTGTGTCCAATATTTTTACATTTGTTCCCCTTGGCAGATGTGTTCCGTTTCTCCCATCTATTGTAACCTTATCGTGTTCTTTTGTTACGGGGTTTGGGTAAGCATAAACCTCTTCCAATCTTTCCCCAAAAGGAGCGACATTATTGTTAAATGCCACTATTCCTTTGTCTGTAGCAAAATATACTTTTCCGTTACTGTTATCCACTCTCACCTTTAAAATACGATTAGATGGTAAAGGAGAATTATCCTTATTAAAATTGAAAAGAGTTTCGCTGCCTGAAGGATTAGTACCTAGAACACCTCCTGTATCTGTCCCAAACCATTTGTTCTCTGCGCCATCAATTGCTATGGAGTTAATTGGTTGGTCTCCAAGTAGCTTTCTTGGTACACCACCATCATCAACAATTACCGGTTCTGCATCATAAATATCATCCTCAAATATTCCTTCTGCATTCGAGAATACAACCAGTCCTTTTTGGGTACCTATCCAAATTCTATTAAATCTATCTACTACCAAGGTTCGTACATTCAAGTCCGGTAGAGATCCCTTGGTTACTTCTGTTTTTAACGCCTTTCGCCTATCCCCTCTTTCGTTATATACCAAGGCGCCATTTCTTCTGGAACCAATCCATATGCTTCCGGCTCTATCAATAACCAATTCATTCAGACCTAATGCAGCGTTGTCAATATATGGGTGTAAGCTAAAACTACTACCTCTCCCATTTCTGTTGAGTTTCTTGATCCGATTGTCTACCCAGGAATTTGTAACCCATAAAAACCCTTGATCGTCAAAAGCTGATCCATTTATTCTGATACTGGTATTAGGAGAATCATCCGGATAAAGATCTTCCAGATCACTATTTGTGTCATTCCACATAACAATCGGTTCATCATTTTCAACAACTAAGATACCGTCGTTCCATGAACTTATATATACTCTGTTTTCTGCCTCAGGATCAACCGTAACGTGTACTAAATCCCTGGTAGGGAAATCCTTATTATACGGAATATTTACCCACTCCATTGCCTCTTCCCGATTTCCATTAAAATGACTAAAGCCCAATTGTTTCTCATTAGGCGTATAGGAAGCGTTATAACCTCCATAAACAACCCAAAGATTATTATTCTCCGCTGTAATCGAAAATACGAGATTTGAGGTCGGTCCGGCCGGATGAATCTCTGTATAATCATCAATTGAAAAATTATTTTTTAAAATACCAAAAGTTGTAGTTGCCAAATTCAGTCCCTCGTCATCTGTATAAGCCGAATTTAACTTAAATGGAAAGGAGTCTGATGGTGTAGCGACATAAATTCTTGCCCAGGCTGTATTTAAAACATAGGCTATGGAACTCAATGCCACGGTCAAAAATTGTATTGATGACTTTATGTTAATTATAGATTGGGGATATGTATCTATTAAATCTAAATTGTTTGGCTCTATTATTCTATACAAACTTCTATCCTGTGAAGTAAGAACATCGCCATTAAACAGTGATATGGCAGTAAAGTCTCCCAGTAAATCTCCTTGAGGTTGTTTCCAATTATTAAAATCTATTAGATTCGGATTTGTCAGGTCGGCTGAATAAATACCCTTTTTCGTAGCTGCATAAATGATATTCTCTAAAATTGCAGTTTGATTTACAAATACGGCATTTGAATTTTCATCTATATAATAGGTGTCTCCAAAATTTAAGTTCTCAATATCGTATTGAACGATCCCAAAAGGAGTGGAGAGATATAAATTGTTTTCAAATTGACTTATCTGATTTATTTGCTTCAATCCGGTAATATCTAGTCGTTCGATATCATTGGCTATTGTTATTTTTCCATTATCATCAATAATTTCAATTAATCCCGAATCATATCCTATGACAAATCTCTTTGTACTATTACTGTAAAAAATACTGGATGTTACCTTTCCCGACAAGCCATGAATTGAGGATATTTTTTGCGTTTCATTCGTATTTAAATCATAAATAAAGGCCGCATTGTCCACTATAGCATAAATTGTTCTATCAACTTTTATAAAATCTTTGACATTATTGTAGGAATAGAAATCTTCCCACTGAGCACTATAATCAATTTGTGAGAAGGAAAAATAGTAAATAAAGAAGAATATTACAATTAGTGTTGATTTGTTATTATACTTCACTTTTTACAAATTTTAAATACCCTTTGATACTAATTTATCCGATCAACCCAAATTATGCACTAGAATGTTTATTACGTATTGAAATCACCGCAAAATATACTGTTTCGCTACTTTTTGAAGTTTAACCATGACGGTGCTATGCATAAACTACTAAAAAGTCATATTTTACCTGCCACGCCGGCAAGGCGGGTTGTGGTTTCAATCCTCATTACAAAATTCTAACACATAATTCGGATTCAAAGATATTTAAATAAAATGATATTAATTGACTGGATGCTATTTACTCTAATCGAAAAAACCCCGGGTATTTAACCCGGGGTTTTCACATTATAAGTTTTATGCTGGTTTAAAAATTTTCCAGAGTCAAATTTGACACTGCAGCCAACTCTCCTTCTAAAAATAATTTGATCGGATAATTTCCTTCCCGATAATCTTTTAACTTCTTGTCAAGATAAAAAACTACATTCACGTCTTTATTGTCATACTCGATCAGCGTATGGTCAGTAAATTTTTTCTCCGTATTCGATATTTTATCCATAAAAACCCCTTTCGCATTTGTTACTTGCCCCTTAGGGTTTTGCACAACAACATGTATGTCTTTTACTCCTGAAGCAACATGCTGATTTCGACTTACCTTAAAACTAACTTTTATAATATCCGTTTTATTGGGATTTCTCGTCGGTAAATACTTTCCTTTCGAATTGACCTTTATTGCAACTACTTCCACTTCGTTTACTTTTAAGTTCTCGTCCTCTTTCTTTTGGTTCTCTGCATCTGTTGCAGCTGTTTTTTTCTGTGTTGTATTATCATTATTCGTTCTATTTGATTTTTTTTGTTCCTGAGCTCTATTTAGTGTTGTTCTTTGTCCGTTCTCATTTACAAGCTCCTGATATACTCTATTGAAAATTTTAACTTCTATTTTATAATTAATAATATTTGACCATCCTGTTTCTTCCAGGTCTTTAACCGATTTCTTAAATTCTGAAATTCTCTTTTTTTGTGCTACAGCTGAATCTAAAAGTTTAGAGTTCTTGGCAATTACTTCTTCATATTTGTTTTCTAAAGATGTTAAATTATCAATAACTTTTTCTTTTTGTTCTTCGATATAACTTACTGCCCTATTTTGGCTTCTATTCTTAGATGCTGCCTTGGGTTCAGTTTTCGGTTTGACGACTTCAACCTTGCTGACCTCTTGCGGTTTCTCCTTTGAATTAATTGTTTCAGGTATCGGGCTCTCGGCTATTTTAGTTTCTTCCACCGGTTTTTTCACCTCTGGTTTATTCTCTTTTGCCTTGGCCACGCCCCGTTCTGTTTTTGTGGATTTCGCCTTTTTTATTTTTGCTTCACCAACAGTAAAATTAAACTCGGTACGTCTGTTCATTTCATGTGCATGCTCATCACATTCTACACCATTAACACATTGATTAACTAACTTGTCTTCTCCATAAGCCCGTCCTTTTACCCTTGTTATATCTACACCTTTTACTGTTAGATAATCAATTGCAGATTTAAGTCTTCTTCGTGATAGTTCCAGGTTATAGGAATCACTACCTCTGGAATCTGTAAACGCAGATGCTTCAAGAATTAAATTAGGATTGTCGTTCATTATTTCTACAATTCTATCCATTTCCTCTGCTGCAGCACTCTTAATAGAAGAATCATCATAATCATAATAGATTGGTTGTAAACGTTCAACAACTTTCTTTTCTTCCTTGATTTTACTTAGATTCAAATTAGTATGTAAGGCAGTATGATAATTTTCTTCCAAGATCTCAATTCTCTTTTCGTCTGTAATATAGTTCTCATTTGACGCCACAACTCTATATTCTTTGGCACAGGAAACTGTAAATTTGTACGTTCCGTCATTAAATGTTGAAAGAGACTCCAGCAAATAACCATCTAAATCATATAGTTCAACAGTTGCTCCGGGAATAACATTTTTCGTGTCTTTGTCTTTTACCTTACCATCAACATATATAAAACAATCTTCCGGTTGTACCTCTTCTTCCAAAGTAAAAGAATACAAATCATTAAAGTCTTTACCCTGTAATCTATTTGAAGTGAAGAATCCCAGATTTTTATCCTTATTAATAATGTAAGCAAAATCATCATTACCACTATTAATAGGCGAAGCCAATTGATGTGCTTCTGAGGTTGAATTTTCAAATACTTCAGCGGCAAATACATCTAGTTTTCCTTTCCCCGGGTGTCCATCTGAAGAAAAATACAAGATATCCTCATCTGTCAAAAAGGGTGTTGTTTCGTTCCCGGCGGTATTTACATTTTTTCCTAAATTTCTAGGTTTACCATAGGTTCCGTCCTTTCTTATATCAACTACAAAGATATCTGTCATACCCATTGAAGGCAATCTGTCAGAAGCAAAATATAGTTTTGTGTTATCTTTGTTGAGTACCGGGTAGCCAGTTGAGACTCCTTTAATATTAAATGGTAGTTCTTTGATATTTCTAAAGTAACCCTGAGCATCTACCGATGCTTTATATAAAACGAGTCTTTTATTTTTGTCTGATCTCTGTTTTGATTTTTTCTTGTCGTATAAGTTTCTACTGAGATAAACAGTCTTCTTGTCTGAAGTATAGGCAACACCCAATTGATTAAATTTAAGATCTATTTTCTTAACTATTCTGGTGGGGTTGACAATTTCTCCATTGGAATTAATTTCACCAACAAAAAGAGTTTTTCTTGGATTATAATTTCTTTTGGTCGATTTTGGCTTTTCTGATGCCGATGTAAAAATTAATTTATTATCATCTAATAATGCAACTCCATAATCAGAATTTTCTTTATTAATTTCTAAAAACTTAATTTGATACTTTTCGGTTGATTGCGCGGATAGACGCAACACAATGGTAAGTAATAATAATAATAGGATTCCCTTTTTCATGCTAATTTTATTTATTATGTTATTGATATACAGTACTTAATAAATTATTTAGAAAAGTTATTAAGTATAAAAAGTGCCGATTGATTCGTTCTTACATGAAGTAAAAAATTATCAACAGCTTGTTAATAACGAGAAATCAGTCATAAAATTATATCAATAGCCAAGAATATTTAACCAACTTTATGCATTGGAACTTCGTTGTGAGGATTAAAAGTAAAAAAAAGCGGCAAGGAGGTCGTCTCGAAAGCTTTCTGGATAGAAGTAGTCTCAAGCTGGAAGGGATTATCAAACGCCTAAAGCACGTTTAAATAGCTATGAAGAAATAAAAAAGCCCTAAATGTGTATTTTGGGCTTTTTCATTATCGGGAATTATTTTTAGAATTTATTCGGATGCTTCTTCACTTTCTTCCGGTTCATATTCATCATTCAATGATTCTATAATTTCAGATGTAATATCCTTGGAACTTTTTCCATAGAGTACCGATTTTGTTTGACTTGAGGTGCCGAGTACCAGCGTAAAACTATTAGATTCAGCATATTTTGAGATTAATCTTTCAATATCCTCATCTATTACGTCCATTTTGCCTTTACTTTCTTCCTGTATAAGTTGCCTGGCCATTTGCTGTCTTTGCTGTATTTCTTGCTGCTCTCGCATCAATTCTTGTTCTTTTTGTTGTTTCTCGGTATCAGATAAAGAGGTTGATGCGTTTTGGTACTCTTGTACCTTTTGCTGAAATGCCATCCTAAATTCTTCAATTTCATTAGACATTTTTTGAGATTGGATCGTCATTTGTTGTTCCGCCTCTTTCGCCTTATTGTATTCCTTATAGATTTCCTCCACATCTACATAAGCCACTTTTTCCTGCGTACAAGACGTGAAAAGAATTATCATTGATATTACTGTTATTACATGTTTCATTTTTTATTATTTTAAATCAGGGACAAAAGTATAAAAATCAAATTAATAATACGCAGAAACTTCTTGAGATTATTCATTAAGAAATCAAAACTCATTTCTATAAGGAAATATTATTAATAAATAATTTAATATAATTTTTTGTTATATTAAAATAGAGCTAATAACCTTGTTTAAAACACTTTTAGCTTTGATTCATAGACTAAGTCTATTTACCTGAATAAGTGCCTTAAAGCCTCTCAAATTTAATTATTGGCGTGTTTAATGATATAAATCAAAGAAGAGTACTCTTTTGACCTTTTGGCTTTGAGGTTGGATAGAGATCCGATATAGAAGGCCTTTAAAAAATTTGACTTTCCATTTTTATATTTTTCAGACAACAAACTGACATAATAAGAATCAAATTTCATTGGAACAGTTTTAATAACCTCCAGATTTACTTTCTCAAAAAGTAAGCCAATCGATTTTTTTGAGAAGTGCCAAAGATGTCTTGGTACATCATAAGCCGCCCAATATTCTTTGTAATACTCAGCGTCATAACTTTTAAAATTTGGCACGGCAATGATCAGGGTTCCATTCGGGTTCAACAATCCCTTTAAATATTCAATGTATTCTTTCAAGTTAGACACGTGTTCCAAAACATGCCACATACTTATAACATCATATTTCTTATTACTTTTTAATAACTCCTGAATATCAGTGTGGATGATCTCATCACTTTTCCGATCGTTTAATAAATGAAGTTTTTCGGAAGCAATTTGCCTGGCCATTTTATTTGGTTCTATTCCGTGGACTTCCCATCCTCTATTCTTGCATGCCACCAGGAAATCTCCTGTTCCACACCCTATATCTAAAATTGAAAGTTCACCACTATTAAATGATTGAATCAATTTAACCTTTTGTTTTATAGTAAAATTCTTTACTGTTTGGTAAAGTTTATCTATAAAAGAATCCGAAGAATCTGTATGAGAAATATAAGATGTACTTGCGTAGTACTTTCCCAAACTCTTTTCATCTGGCCTTGGATTGGTTATGTACATTTCAAATTGGCTGTCCCATTCCAAATGAAATTTTTCCTGGGTTACCGTATGATCTACACAGATTAATTGATCTTTACTATTTGTTTTCACTTTAATAAATTAACTATTGGTTTCACGTGGAACAATAAATTATCTACCCATATATACTAATAACACAGAAATATCACTAGGGGAGACCCCTGAAATTCTACTCGCCTGAGAAATAGAAGTAGGCCTTATTTGGCTGAGCTTTTCCCTTGCCTCGAACGATATCGAATGAATGTTTTTATATTCAAAATTTATTGGAATTTTAATGTTTTCCAACCTCCGAATCTTATCAGCACTGTTCTTTTCTTTTTCGATATAACCAGAATATTTAACGTGGATCTCCGTCTGCTCAACCACTTCATCATCAATATTATTGTCCGAAATAAATTGTCCCACAAGGGGGAACCTTCTTACATCATCAAAATTTAATTGCGGTCTTGCTGCCAATTTAAACATCTTCATAGATTGTATAACCAAAGCAGATTTTCTTTCCTCTAGAATTGGGTTCACATCAGCCGGTTTAATACTGGTGTTTTTTAAAAACGCAATAAATAAATCTGTTTTTGTTTGTTTTTCGGCCACTCTATCCATTCGTTCTTTTGACGCCAGGCCAAGTTCATAAGCCTTGGGAGTTAATCTGAGATCAGCATTATCCTGTCGCAAAAGAGTTCTATATTCCGCTCTTGAAGTAAACATCCTGTAGGGTTCGTCCGTTCCTTTGGTTATAAGATCATCAATTAGAACTCCAATATAGGCTTCATCTCTTTTTAAGATAAAAGGATCTTTATTCTGAATTTTTAAAGCAGCGTTTATCCCGGCCATTAAACCCTGAGCAGCTGCCTCCTCATAACCTGTTGTTCCATTTATCTGTCCTGCAAAAAACAGTCCATTAACAAGTTTGGTTTCCAGTGTATGTTTTAATTGGGTCGGAGGAAAATAATCGTATTCAATCGCATATCCAAATTTCAAAAATTTAACATTTTCAAAACCAGGGACCTTCTTCAAAGCATTGTATTGAACCTCATGCGGCAAGGACGTAGAGAATCCATTCACATAAATTTCTGTAGTATCCCAACCCTCCGGTTCGACAAATAACTGGTGCCTGTCCTTAGAAGAAAATCTGTCGATCTTGTCCTCAATAGAAGGACAATATCTAGGTCCCACTCCTTTAATTCTCCCATTAAACATGGGCGACCGTTCAAAACCTTCACGCAATAGATCATGGACTTCATTTGAAGTATAGGTCATATAACAAGAGCGTTGTTTCGTCAAACATTTCGTGTCAGGGGAATAAGAAAACTTGGTTGGGTTATCATCTCCCGGCTGTTCAATCATTTTAGAAAAATCGAGAGATTTCGCATCCACTCTTGGAGGTGTTCCCGTTTTCATTCTACCGGAAGCGAATCCAATTTTTACGAGATCTTCCGTTATTCCGGTCGATGCACCTTCCCCAGCTCTGCCACCACCAAAAGACTTATCTCCTATATGTATTTTGCCGTTCAAAAAAGTACCTGCAGTAACAATTACCGTCTTGGCTTTAATTTTCAGACCTAATAATGTATTAACCCCAACGATTTTATTTTCATTAAAAATAAGACCATTGACAGAATCCTGAAATAAATCCAAATGCTCAATTCTCTCCAACTGAAACCTCCACTCCTCTGCAAATTTCATCCGGTCACTTTGTGCTCTCGGACTCCACATTGCGGGTCCTTTTGATTTATTGAGCATTTTAAATTGTATCGCTGTTTTATCTGTCACAATAGCACTTAAGCCGCCAAGCGCATCTATCTCCCGAATTATCTGTCCCTTGGCAATTCCTCCCATGGCAGGATTACAACTCATTTGAGCAATATTTTGCAAACTCATGGTAATAAGCAACGTTTTGGCACCCATACTTGCCGCTGAAGCCGCAGCCTCACTACCGGCATGACCACCTCCAACCACAATCACATCATATTTATCCGTAAATAAGTTCATTCCTTCAAATTAAATGTTCCACGTGAAACCTACTACATTTCTTTTTAAAAAGTTCGCAAAGATAAGTAATAATCCTCTTTAGATCTCATAATAGCCTTATCATCCTCATTTTTATCCTCATAGCCACAGAAATGAAGTACACCGTGAACCATAACCCTATGAAGTTCAGTACTAAACTCAATATCCAGATCCGTTGCATTCTCAGCAACCCGATCAATGGAAATAAATATATCGCCAGAAATTAAATGATCAATACCATAGTCAAAACTAATAATATCCGTTAATGTGTTGTGTTTTAGATATTTAAAATTCTTTTCTAATAAATACTCATCATTACAGAACACATAGGCTATTTCGCCCAACTCCTTATTTTCTTGATGGATACTAAATTCAATCCATTTGGCTATTTTCTTTTTATCATTTAAGTTAAAATCCGTCAAAGAATGGAAAGTAATCATACGGTCTGTATTTAGATTTAATTCGTATTAAAATAATTCTTTACCTTATCCTGATAATTAGGTTGCAAGGGCAAAGAATTTCTAATTAGGGTTTCATTTTGATCAAAGTACATCCGTTGGCTTTTTATGACATCAATTGTTTTGCTGTTTTCATTATTACGCCCGAGATCCGCTTTTCTATCTTCATCCCTGCCCTGACGATAGTTCGCTTTTTCCAATTTAAGAAGTTCCTGATTCAATTTTTGCATGTTCTGTAAAACTTCTTCTGTAAGACCTTTCTGTAACAATAATTTTTCCAGCTCCTCCATTTTATCCAATGCTTTATTTCCTTCGTTTCCCTTATTACCACCCTTTTGCAACAATTCATTCAATTGATCCCTCAGTTTCTTTTGCTCTTGATATATTTGAAACTGCTTCCCACTCATCTCCTCTTTTGATTCACCCTTTTTTGATTGCCCCGGTTCCATACCTTCTTTCATCTTTTTAATCAAATTCTCTTGTTTTTGAATTATATCAGGCAATTCTATACTTTCCCCTTTTTTACCTTTTCCTTTTCCGCTACCGGGTTTGCTGTTTTTCAGACTTTGTAAAACATTGCTAAGCATGTCGGCAAGATCATTGGCAGCTGTCATTGTATAATGCTGATGTGTTGCACCCTTCTCAATCCTGTTCTCTGCAATAGATTCTAAGGATCTATCTATATTGTAGTGCACATCTGAAACATGTTTGTCGATTTTAGCACTCAATTTTACAATTCTCATGGATAATGTAAAAAGACTATCATCGATATGTTCAAAATACTCCTTTAAAGTTTGTTGGCCTTTCAATTTATCAGGATACTCGGCATTCGCGGAATTAATACCTTCCATGGATATCATAAGGCTTTCCTGATCAAAAGAAAAAATCAGAAGATTTTCCAAGATCTGTTGTAGGTCCTTTATATTTTCCTCACTCCCTTCCATTGCCATCTTGGCCATTTGCTCTTTCATTTTATCACTGAGCTCTTTCATTTTTTTCGCAGCCGAATTTTGACTTTTCTTTGCATTCTTATTGTCTTTAGCTTTTAAATGGTCAGCATCTTTCTTTTTTAAGTCAAGGCTTTTTTTTGCCTGATCCATATCTTTTTTAATACTGTTTTCCTCTTGCAAGGTCTCCGGAATATCTTTTGGGTTTTTCAGTTCGTCGTTTTGCTTTCGCAGATCTTCTATACTTTTTCGAATTGAGTCAAACTCTTTGTTTAGTTCGCCTTGTTCTTCCGGTGAAATATCTTCTTTTTTCGCTAATTCATTTTGTGTTTTAGATAAGGCATCCAATTTTTTAATGATCTGTTCTGCCTTTTTTTCA
>Ga0164313_10002435_pt1 | contig 16708 bp, 17 predicted proteins | sample GuaBasSedimGuay4_FD_113735 | JGI IMG/M metagenome (GOLD analysis project Ga0164313, IMG submission 113735) | Subseafloor sediment microbial communities from Guaymas Basin, Gulf of California, Mexico - Guay4, Core 4569-4, 0-3 cm | ecosystem: Environmental > Aquatic > Marine > Hydrothermal vents...
GCTTATGATAAGTGGTAATTAGGATGCCTTATGCTTAAGTAAGTGCCATTCGGGGCAGATGAAACTTTCCAAACTTTTCTTCGCTGCACCTGGGCACCTGGGCGATAGAGCAGCTCAATTTGAGGCAAGTAGCAGGAAAATTTCATCTGCCCCCACTTTAGGTAACGACAATGCAGGGTGATTTATGACCATCGAAGTTGCCGGTTCGCCTGATAGTACTGTTTCCTGCACTAGCTGTGAGGCCTGCTGTTGCCGATTTGAAGTCATACTGATTAGCGACACCGGAGTGCCTGATAAATTTATTGAGGTAGACAAATGGGGCGGTTTGACCATGGCGCGGCTGGATGATGGCTGGTGTTCGGCGCTGGATCGAAATACCATGACTTGTAAGGTTTACCAGAAGCGGCCGCAGGTTTGTCGCGATCTTGAGATGGGTGGCTACGAGTGTATCTCTGCCCGCAGAGCTTACTTGTAAGCTCTGCGGGCTGCGGTAAAATTTAAAAATACTTCTTTATTATTATATGGTTACCAGTCAGTATCAGGGCGTTGAGCATTGAGTCAAAGTAAATAAGCTCATTTTCATAAGCTATGTCAATAATCCCATTATTAAACACAAAGCCAGTTTGATATGATGCGTGGCTGATTTTTCAGGTTCCTGTCTGTGTCTTTACTATTGAGCAATATAAGGGGCTGGTAAATTCATATTCATGAACCACAAACTAGTACATTCTAAGGTAAGAGGAAAACAATATGACTGATTCAAAAGGTGAAATGTTAGATGCCGTAATTGTCGGTACCGGCATGGCTGGCCTGTACATGATTAAACGCCTGAACGACCGGGGCCTGAAAATTCAGGCAATCGAAGCGGGTTCAGGTGTAGGTGGTGCATGGTACTGGAATCGCTACCCGGGCTGCCGTGCTGATCTGCCCATTATCGAGTACTCCTATTCATTCTCAAAAGATTTGCAACAGGAGTGGGACTGGACGGAAGTCATGGCCGGGCAGCCTGAAATTGAACAGTATCTAAATCATACTGCCGATAAATTTGACCTGCGCAAAGATATTAAATTCAACACCAAGGTCACGGAAGCTATCTACGATGAAGCTGAAAATATCTGGGCTGTTACTACTGACCAGGGCGATGTCTACAAGACTAAATATTGCATTATGGCGACCGGTTGCCTGAACGAACCCAACTATCCTGGCTTCAAAAATGCAGATTCATTCACTGGCGATATCTACCACACTGCGCAATGGCCGCGTGGGGGCGTTGATCTGACCGGAAAGCGCGTCGCTATTATTGGTTGTGGCTCTTCCGGTGTGCAGGCTATACCCCAGATCGCCAAGCAGGCCAAAGAGCTTATTGCCTTTCAACGCAGCCCGGTTTACACCTTCCCGGCTAAAAATGCCCCAATGAACCCAGACTTTTTGGCCCAGGCTAAGGTCGACTATGACGATATTCGCGAGCAGCAGCGCAACAATGAAATGGGTATCTGTAATTATCGAGGCCCCAAAAAGGCTAAGGATCCGAATGCAGCACCCAAGCCCAGGCCCAGCAGAAAAATCATGGATATCACCCCGGAGCAGCGCAAGCAGGAAATTAAGGACTTTGGTATTAATGTGCTGACCCTGTATGCCGATACTTACTTTAATCCGGAAGCCAATGAGATAGCCTGCGACCTCTATCGTGAGTATTTACACGAATACCTCGGTGATGAGCAAAAAGCGAATGCCTTATCGCCAAAAGGCTACCCGATGCACTGTAAGCGTCCAGTGATTGACACTGAGTACTACTCAGCCTTTAAGCAGGATAATGTGTCTATTGTCGATTTGCGTGAAACCCCGGTGGAGGAAGTTACAGCCACGGGTATACGCACCACTGATGCGGACTACGAGTTCGATGTGCTGGTTTATGCCACAGGCTTTGACGCCATGACCGGTACTATTAAGCGCCTGAATATTCGTGGTCGCGATAACAAGTTGCTGGCTGACCAGTGGGAAAACGGACCGCGCATGTACATGGGCCTGCAGAGCGTCGGTTTCCCCAACTTCTTTACCGTTACTGGTCCCGGTAGCCCCTCGGTAGTGAGTAATGTTCTGCATTCCATTGAGCAGCACGTAGTATGGATTGACGATTGTATTGCTTATTTGATGGAAAATAATATTAAAACTATCGAGCCGGAATTGACCGCTCAGGATGCCTGGGTTGAACATGTCAACAAAGCGGCAGAGGGTTCTATGATGAATGCACCAAGCTGTAATTCATGGTATCTCGGCACCAATGTTGAAGGTAAGCCACGGGGCTTTATGCCTTATCTGGCGGGCACTAAAACCTACCGTGAAGAGTGTGACGAAGTTGTGGCCAAGGGTTACGAGGGCTTTTTGTTAGCCAGTTAGTCGATATAGATCCTGTTATAGACAGGAGATGTGTAAAAAAGCATTGCCACTAGTGGCAATGCTTTTTTTTAGTCAGGCGACCGACATACCGCCATCAACAGGAAGCGACACGCCAGTTAGATAGGATGCCTGATCGGAACACAACCATACTGCGGCATTCGCTATCTCGTCTGGCTCACCAAAGCGTCGCATAACAGTGAGTTTTTCCATATGGGTGCGCGCCATATCGTTTTCGCCGATGGCGGATTGCAGCAATGCGGTGCCAATAGGACCGGGGCAAATGGCATTGACGCGGATATTTTTAGATGCCAACTCGATAGCACCTGTTTTGGTCAGACCAATAACACCATGTTTAGCCGCAACGTAAGCACCACTATTACGGACGCCTTCGAGGCCAGCAAAAGAGGAGGTAGTGACGATCGCACCGCCATCGCCCTGAGCAATCATCTGCCGGGCAGTATGTTTCATGGAAAGCCATGCACCTTTTAGATTGACGGCGTAGTTAAAGTCAAAGTTTTCTACGGTGTCATCAACGATTGAGAAGCCTTCACCAGGAGCGCCCGCGTTATTGTATGCGCAATCGAGGCGACCGAATGCCTGCACTACTTTGGCGACCATAGCCTCTACATCTGCTTCTTTACTGATATCACAGTGTTGATAGACGGCTTCACCACCGGCTTGCTCAATGAGTTTAACGGTTTCTTCTCCGGCCGTATCGTTGACGTCGGCTACCAGAACTTTGGCACCTTCGCGTACAAAGGCTAATGCCGAAGCACGTCCTATACCTGAGCCCGCTCCGGTGACCAAAGCTACTTTACCCTTTACAAGTCCACTCATTTTTTTCTCCTTTAAATTAAATAATTCTTAGTGTTGCTTTTTGTATAAATACATCCTGTCTGCTGAGACTGTTCACTAGCCTCAGCGACCGCGATGGTCTGGCCCCTCGCCCGGTTTTTTGGGATGAGCGTAGGAGTGATAGTACTTTGGCTTCTCAAAAGGCACTTCTTCTTTGAGCGCGGCGATGCTTTTAGTGTAAGCCGCCATTAGGTTGTCTTCGGCTTCGTAATTAAACGGATCTGGGTAGTTGGGATATTCCTCTGCGGTGACCGGATTTTCAACGTACCAAAGGACGTTTTCCTCAATAGCTTGTTGTGCGGATATCAGGTCGCGATAACCCAGTTCGTTGCGCGCTTTAGAGCCATCAAGAAAGCAGTGATTACCCACATCCAGTAGACGGGTAAGCGGCTCCGCAGGTGCACCGAGTTCTTTGGGAACAGAGAAAATTTCCAGTTTTCTGCCTGCGAAAGTAGAGACCAACTCCATCCATTGGCGCATGGTGAACTGATCTTCGTCGACACAGTTGTAGACCTGGTTTTTGCTTTCATCGGGATTGTCGATAGCTAGCAAAAGGTATTGAGCCGCATTACGCGCTGCACAACGGGTGGTAATCATTAAGCCACTTTCTGGTAGGATCATATGGTTGCGACCATCTAATACCCGTTTGATCACTGACCAGTCCATGGGGTTGGGTTGGCGCGGGCCGTAAATAGCTGGATAACGAAAATAGCTGCTATTAAAAGCGCCATTTTCCCCCAGGTCGAGAACATGGCGCTCGGTTTCATAAATCAGATTACCAAACTTTGCTGCTTTCGAATCACTGGCCTCGGTCATCAGTGGCGCAGTTTCTGCGGTGGGCACTTTCAGACCATAAGGGTGGTTATCCTCAGGGTTTAGCAGACCGCGGTAAACAGGAATGCCACCGACGGCGAGAAAGCGTTCGCAGCGATTGGCAAAGTAGTCGGCGATAAAGCGAATACGTCCGTACATGGCCAGCACCAGATCGAACTCGCGGCCATCCAGGGCCTCGGCGATGGTCTCTTCAAAATGGGGGTCGCCATGAATATGCTCGACATCAGGTAAGCCAGGGGGTTCATGGGTGCCTCGATGGAAAATAGTGGTTTCGTAGCCTCGATCCAGCAGGCCCTGAAGAACATGGGGGCCGGTAGGTCCGGTGCCGCCTACAACGAGTGCTCGTTTCATGCGCTACCTCCTTTCGGGGTAAAGACGCTACCGGGTTTATGAATGGGGCGTCTTTACATCCCGTTTTTTATCATTATGGCTATGGTTATAGTTAAGGCTATATTTAGCGCTTAGTTATCCCCTGGTTTGATGCCCTGGCTATAGGCTGCTTCTCTAACTCTCGAATTTAAAGCCGTTACCATCGCTGACGATTTTCCCGGACGTTGGTGTCGCAAAATGGGTGCCCAAAATAGTTGTTTTACCGTCCGAATAGGTTTTCATGAAATCAATACGGGTCTGTTCGGCTCGGTCGTGCTCGACATCACCGATATCCAGCAAGCCGGGTTTAGCCATCTGGCAGGGGTGGTGAAACATATCGCCGGTAACGATGGCCTGTTCGCCTTTGGAGGCAATGAGGATGCTGACATGACCCGGCGTGTGTCCGGGTGTTGGTATTAAACTGATCTCGTCATTGATTTTATGATTGGAGTCGACCAGGTCTGCTAGCCCGGCATCCAGTATCGGCAAGATTGCCTGTTCTTTACAGCCGGTATCAAAGTGATCTTCCTCCACGGACCAGAATCCCCATTCGGTTTCACCAAACAGGTAACGGGCATTAGGGAAGGTCGGTATCCACTCATCGCCGACCAGTTTGGTGTTCCATCCCACATGGTCGAAATGCAGGTGAGTACACAAAACCCGGTCGATAGATTCAGCGGGGAAACCTAGCTTGGCCATATTTTCCAGGAACGGGGTGTTGAGGTCGTTCCATTCTTCAAACAAAGGTAATTTTTTGCCATTTCCGCTACAGGTGTCAACAATAATATTGAGGCCCCCGGCGCGGATTAAAAAGGCGTGGATGCTGATAAGTAACTGGTCATTTTCATCAATAAAATTTGGTTTAAGCCAATCACTGAAGGGCTCAAGGATTTCAGCCGTACCATCAGTAAAGAGTGTTTCAACCGGTGATTTAAGCACAACCTCAACCAGCCGGGTGATTTCGACATCGCCAATTTTCCACGATAAATCCTGATAAAGTCTGTCAGTCATAATATATCCCCTGTTTTATTAACTATGGTTAAATATTTTATTGTGAGTTTAAATTTCGATTAACTTCTGTTGATTAGTAATGCGTATTTTTTGACAGGCAATTAAATTGGGTTACGTTCGACAAGCTGTCTGGCAATAATAATTCGCTGCATTTCGTTAGTGCCTTCGCCGATAATCATTAAGGGTGCATCCCGGTACAAACGTTCGACGTCGAATTCGCTGGAATAACCGTAGGCACCGTGAATACGCATATTTTCATCAGCATTTTTGGCGGCAGCTTCAGTGGCAAAATATTTAGCCATACCGGCCTCCATATCGCAGCGTTTGCCACTATCGAAAGCTTTGGCGGCCTGCTCAACCAGTAATCGTGCAGCCTCTGTGCGGGTGGCCATTTCGCCCAGTTTGAGCTGGATAGCCTGGTGTTCGCAAATGGGCTTTCCGAAAGTTCTGCGTTGTTGTGAATAGGCGGTAGCCTGCTTGAGTGCAGCGGTAGCAACGCCGACACCGCGAGCGGCAACGTTGATGCGTCCTAGCTCCAGGCCACCTACAGCGTTGTAAAAACCGCGGCCTTCCTCCCCGCCAATTAAGCAATCCTTATGGACACGGTAATCTTCAAAACTGATTTCTGCGGTATCGATACCTCGGTAGCCCAGTTTTTTTAGCTTTTTAGTGACATTGAAACCCGGCCCTTTCTCGGCAATAAACATGCTCATGCCTTTGCGCGGCGGCGTGGCAGTAGGATCGGTTTTTACCAGGAGACCAAGTACATCGCCTTCGATGGAATTGGTAATCCATGACTTGGCACCATTTACGATGTAATAATCACCGTCTTTTTTAGCTGCACAGCGTATGCCCTGTAGGTCAGTGCCTGCATCGGGTTCAGTTAAACCAATACCGCCTCGTAACTCGCCAGTAGCAAGTTTTGGCAACCAAAGCTGCTTTTGCTCTTCAGTGCCAAAATTTTGTATGCAGCGGGCCATAATCAGGTGGGAATTAAAAATACCTGATAATGACATCCACACTTCGCAAACCGCTGAGACCACTTTGGCATAGGTTGATGCTGTCAAACCCAGGCCGCCATATTCGGGGGCGATGGTGGCACCAAACAGGCCGAGCGCTTTCATTTGCTCGACCATGGCATGAGGGTATTCATCAGCCTGTTCGAGGTCGTGGGCATAGGGAGCTACATCTCGCTCCAGCCAGCGGTTGACGCTATCAAGAATCAGGCTTTCTTCTTCATTAGACATTACAGGGGCTCTCTATTAGACATGCAGGGGCTCTCTGGGATAGATGGCTTGCGGGTTAGTAGTTGGCTTTGTCATCGACGGCGTGGCCAGTCTTTGGGATCAGCATAGAGCGCACAAAGTCCATAACGACTACGTCATCCTGGTTTTTACCCAGGGTTTTCACAGTGACGATACCGGCGGTAGGGCGGCTTTTGGATTCACGAATTTCCAGCACTTCTGACTCAGCGTAAAGGGTATCGCCAATAAATACCGGCGCGGGCATTGTTACTTCCTTCCAACCCAGGTTTGCGATGGTTTTCTGGCTGACATCAGAAACACTCATGCCGGCGATAATAGACAGGGTCATGGTGCTGTTGACCAGAATTTTACCGAACTCGCTGTGTTTGCAGTATTCTTTGTCAAAATGAAGCGGGTGCTGATTCATGGTTAACAGGGTAAACCATGTGTTATCAGTTTCGGTGATGGTACGTCCAGGACGGTGCTCGTAGATATCCCCGACCTTAAAATCTTCAAGGTAACGACCGTAGGACTCACGGTAGTGGCCGGGTGAAATTTCAACAGATTTTGGCATGGTGTACTCCGAGGTAAATTAGGTCGCAAACCTTAAGGGAGCGCTGTTACGGTGTCAATTTAAACTGGCTGTTCAGATAATGAATACGGCTTTTACATCGGGGCAACAAGACGTGTCCGTACAAGATATTCAGCCTTGCTATCAGCACAAGCGTGAAACTATGCTACCTTGGAGCAACTTAGTGGGATGCTTAAGCGATAAGATCCCTCTGACTTCTTCAACTGTAATAATCTAATAATTTGATATCAAGGAGTTAGCAATGATTGGTTACGTAACGGTAGGTACTAATGACCTCGAAAGAGCCGCCAAATTTTATGATGAAGTGCTGGCGGTAGTGGGTGCAAAACGTGGCATGGCGTCAGACCGCTTTATATCCTGGGCAGGGCCGGATGGCGGACCTATGTTAATGGCGATGAAGCCCCATGACGGCAATGCAGCGACGGTTGGTAACGGTGTTATGGTGGCATTGGCTGCCGGGTCTACGGAAATAGTAGATGCTGTGTATAAAGCTGCCATTGCTGCGGGTGGTGCTGATGAAGGTGCACCAGGTGAGCGTGCTCCGGGAATTTATGCCGGTTATTTCCGAGACCTTGATGGCAATAAATTAAACGCCATCAAATTTGGTTGAGGATTTGATTTGATCGATCACTGGCATAGCATTTGCCTGTCTGGTTCTTTACAGGGAGACAGGCAGGTGTTCATTTCAGTTTGAGTTCAGTTCGAGCTCAGTTCGAGACTATCCCCAGTCAAGCTTATCCCGCTTCGAGTTCCTCCCAGCGTTGGTAGTATGTTTCCAGGCTATTTTGAGTGTCTGATAATTCTGCCAGTGTTGTTTTAACCAGGTCAGGCTCGCTTTTATAAAAGTCAGGGTCGGCTATTCTTACTTCGAGCTCTTGCTGCTGATTTTCCAGCGCTTCAATTTTGCTGGGCAATTTATCCAGCTCTCGTTGTAAGTGATAGGACAACCGAGGTTTTCCCTTGCTGGAAGCTGTCGGAGCATTATCTGCTTTATTATCTGATTGGCTTTGAACTTGCCGTGTCTCGGTTCCCCCGTTGTTATTATTTAAAGCGGACTCTGATATAACATCGCTTAACGAGCCACCCTGGTGCAGCCAGTCGCTGTAGCCACCCACTGATTCGCTGATTTGTCCGTTTCCTTCCACCGCTAATATTCTCGTTACCGTGTTATCCATAAACTCCCGATCGTGGCTGACCAGTAAAAGGGTGCCATCAAAATTGAGCAGCAGTTCTTCCAGCAGTTCAAGGGTTTCTATATCGAGGTCGTTGGTGGGTTCATCGAGGACCAGGATATTAGCGGGTTTGCTAAACAACTTTGCCAGGATGGCGCGGTTTTGCTCGCCGCCAGATAAAGTCGCGACTGGCTGTCGAACCCGTTCCGGGCTAAACAGGAAGTCGCTGAGATAACTGATGGCATGGCGGTTTTTACCATTGATCTCGATAAAGTCCTGGCCGCCGCAGACGTTCTCAATCAGGTTTTTGCTGTCATCCAGTTGATTGCGCAATTGATCGAAATAGGCGATTTCCAGTTTGGTGCCCAGGGTCACTTTACCTTGCTGGGGTGTGAGTTCGCCGAGGATGATTTTTAGCAGCGTTGATTTGCCCGCACCGTTTGGGCCGATAATACCGATGCGGTCACCACGCATAATGCGTGTGGAAAAGTTAGTGATAATATTTTTATCGTCAAAACTATGTGACACGTTTTCAATTTCTGCAACCAGCTTGCCGGATGTCGTTGCAGACTCGATTTTAAATCCAGCCTTACCCTGTTTGTTAGTCCGTTGGGCAAACTGTTCTCGCATGCTTTCAAGTGCTCTGACTCTACCTTCGTTACGGGTTCTGCGGGCCTTGATGCCCTGACGAATCCAGACTTCTTCCTGGGCCAGTCTTTTATCGAACAGTGCGTAGGCTTTTTCTTCAGCATGCTGGCGCTCGGCCCGGTAGTTGAGAAACCCGTGGTAGTTACCTTGCCATACATAGAGTGAACCCCGGTCGAGTTCGGCGATTTGATTAGTTACCTTTTGCAGAAAAGCGCGATCGTGGGTAACCAGAACAAGCGCGCCACGATATTGCTGCAGAGTTTTTTCGAGCCATTCGATAGTCGGTATATCAAGATGATTAGTGGGTTCGTCTAACAGTAAAATATCGGGTTCCGACACCAGTGCCTGGGCCAGGGCAACCCGTTTACGCCAACCCCCCGAAAGGGATTCCATGGCTGCATCGGCGGGTAATTGCAGCTGGCTGATGGTGGTCTCTACTTTTTGCTGGAGTTGCCAGCCGTCACTGGCATCCAGTTGTTCCTGGATGCGTGCCATCGCCGTCATATCAGCTGCATTTATCACCTGGTGGTAGGCGTTAATCAGTTGGCCTGTCTCGTGAAGACCACTCGCGACTACTTCGTATACACTTTGATTGCTGGCAGCTAATAAAGATTGTTCTAGCCATGCAATCACCGTTCCAGAGCGCAGCCAGCGTTCACCACCATCTGGCTGAATCTGGCCAGCAATTATCTTTAGTAACGTGGTCTTACCCTCGCCATTGCGACCCAGTAGACCAACTTTGTCACCTTTGCGGAGGGTGAAATCCACATCCTTGAGAAGATCTCGGGAGCCAAATTGCAGCGATAGGTTGTCGAGGCGTAAAAGGGGCATAAGCGGCTTAATCTGTTATTTTGAGGCGGGATCAGGGGCGGCGCTATGTTACCGTATTTAGCGGGTAGCGAGGGTTGCTTTCTTGTCTTTTGGGGTAGGTTTTTTGCCCGTCGGTTTCGTTGTCGGTCGTTATGTGGATGACGTTCTTAGTGGGATGAAAAGCAGATGTCTCCATAGTAGGTGAGGGCGGTACCAGAAGTATTATCCGTGTCGGTCATCACAGCGATAGCATCGATATATCTTATTTGGTGACCAAAAGCGCGCTTGAGGTCTTCGTAAACGTTCCTTGTTTCAGCGACCCAGCGATTATTGGTGTCTGTGTTTGAACGCACAGCCAGCATCATGCCAGCTTTGCCCGCATAAGGGTTTTTCCATAAGTGTCCCGTAGGTACGTGGCTGGTCCAGACGTAATTAAGAGCTCTGGTTTTCCAGAAGAACAGGCCGCCATCGACGACTACGTATAATCTGGCGGCAAAATCATCGCCCCGTCGGGTTTGTTCGTTTTCGTTAAACAGTGGTTTTTCAACGCGCCAACGCCAGTGTAGTACGGGTGTTTTATGGAGATCGATTCTCTGCCTGTAGATAAGCCCTGATGCCGCATGGTGGCTATATGCGCGCAAGACATTAGCACTATCCAGCTGAGTGATCTGGTAGTCTGTTCGTTGGTCAAATTCTATGGGTTGCCAATTGTCCAGGCTGCTATTGGAGAAGGCTCCAATAACTATTCTTTCGCCCTCGTCGAGATTATTGCAGGCCAGCAGAGGGCGGCAATAAAGAACCAGAAAAATCAGTATGACTATCTTCTGCGGCTGCGAGCCTGCGTGATCAAATGGCATTCTTAAGTACATTTTTTCACTACTGAACTATTTGCAGTGGCTTATTTTGATGTCGGGTGGACGTGGTTTTATACTGTGAAGAAGGCCGGCTAATGAAGAGCCTATTGTTTAAGCAAAGGAGTTTACAACTGGTATTTTTACTATAAAATGATCTGGAGCCCGAAAGTACGGCTTGCCCTATGGCCTCAATAAAGATATCAAATATAGTTGATCCCTTTCCGTTTGTCATAAGTCAGTTCTGCATTTCATGGCTAAGCTACCTACAAAAAGGTAATTCTAAACGTTATACAGGTTTTAAATATGTCTAATACAACAGGTACAGTTAAGTGGTTTAATGCTGATAAAGGTTATGGCTTTATCGAACAGGAAAATGGTCCCGACGTGTTCGTTCATTTTCGATCAATTGTTGGCGATGGTTATAAGAGCTTGAACGAAGGGCAGAAAGTGCAGTTTGAGGTAACCCAGGGCCAGAAAGGCCCACAGGCAGAAAACGTAACCGCTATCTGAGCGATTAATGCCTGAGGCACCCCGAGGTGGCTCAGGCATTACACTCGCCGGAGTTCTATTGTCTGATCTCCGACCCCGTTAGTTTGTGAGACTGCCTGACTAAGTAATTAGCCAAAATAAGGTAGTCCTTCTCGCGTGGACTGTTTTTTCGCCAGGCTAGTCCTATCTCTCTACGAATCCGCCCCCTGTATGGTTCCGCAAACTCTGCGGTTGACATACCGCTTACGCTAGACAAGATTCCAGCATCGACGGCCATCGCTGGTAACAGTGTTATGCCGACACCGTTAGCGATCATAGGTACGATAGTGTGCAGGCTGGTCGCTTCGAATGTTACCGAAACCTGGCTATCCACCAGTTTGCAGGCATCGAGAATGTGATTTCGCAGACAGTGGCCCTGCTCCAGTAATAAAAACTCCTGCGCTTTCAAATCTTGAGGTCTTATTGTTGCCTGCCTGCCAAGTTTGTGGTGATCAGGATAAGCCAGTAGAAATGAGTCGTAAAACAAATGATGTATATGAGTACTCCCGGTCGGATAAGGGAAGGCAAGAACGATTAGATCCAGTTCCCCCTGATGCAGTAAGTTGACCAGGTTTTCGGATTGATCCTCGCGAATTAACAGCTGAAGTTTTGGATAATCTTTACGAAGCTGAGCTAGCGGGTGTGGCAAAAGAAAGGGCGCGATTGTGGGTATCGCGCCAAGCTTTATCTGGTTTGATAGCGGCTCAGAGGAGCTTGCGGCTTCCTCTTTCATCGCCTGGATTTCGGTGAGTATTTTAATCCCACGGGCAACGACCTTTTCGCCTGCAGCGGTGAGCAAAATAGTTTTATTGCCGCGCTCCAGTAGTGGTGTCCCCAGCGCTTGCTCAAGCTCCTGCACTCCTGCGCTCAGTGTTGACTGGGTGACGAAGCAGCTTTGCGCCGCTTTGCCGAAATGCCGCCTTTCTGCCACTGCGCAGAGATATTTAAGTTGCTTGAGCGTGGGATTTGATGCCATCGATAAAACCGATCATGAATGATTAAAAAATTTACTTTACCGATTGTATGAGAGGGTTTATCTTGTCGCAAGCTCAATGTTGAGCTAGACAACCAGGTTCAGGGTAAAACAACCTGGTCCCAGGAATTAAATGTAAGGAGGACATCTATGTCACTTAAAGGCACTAAAACAGAAGACAATTTGAAGGCCGCGTTTGCCGGCGAATCCCAGGCGAACCGTCGTTATCTCTATTTCGCTGCAAAGGCCGACATAGAAGGTTACAACGATGTGGCAGTGGTTTTTCGTTCCACTGCAGAAGGCGAAACTGGTCATGCTCATGGTCACCTTGAGTATCTGGAAGAAACTGGCGACCCCGCTACTGGTTTGCCTATTGGCCCAACTGCCGACAACCTCAAGGCAGCTGTAGCCGGTGAAACCCATGAATACACAGATATGTATCCGGGTATGGCAAAAACAGCTCGCGAAGAAGGTTTCGACGAAATCGCTGACTGGATGGAAACTTTGGGCAAAGCAGAACGCAGCCATGCAAATCGTTTCCAGAAAGCACTGGATACGCTTGACAGCTAAATCGCAGTCGCTTTATTAGTACTTGTTGGGCTTCGATATGAGAATTATCGAGGCCCAACTGCTTTGTGGTGAAGAGATTTTGGGATGAAGCGCGGTTTGGCTAGTAGCGGTGTGGTGTTGGGTAGTGGCAATGGGTAGTGGCAATGGGAGGTGAACTATGAGCAAAAATACGGTGACAAAGGAAGGTGGTCTGGAGGCGCCGACCCGCCATCCAATAGAGTGGCAAAGTGAAGATTATTGGAGCCGGGACAAGCTGAATACGGAACTGGAAAGGGTTTACGATATTTGCCACGGTTGCCGACGTTGCGTGAGCTTATGTGATGCATTTCCAACGTTATTTGACCTTGTTGATGAGTCTGACACCATGGAAGTCGATGGCATCGACAAGTCTGATTACGTCAAGGTTGTTGATCAGTGTTACCTGTGCGATATGTGTTACATGAGTAAATGCCCTTATGTACCACCCCATGAATGGAATGTGGATTTTCCTCATCTTATGCTTCGCGCCAAGGCGCTTAAGTTTAAGGAACAGGGCGCTTCGTTTCGCGATCGAGTGCTAACGAGTACAGATAAGGTAGGCAAGCTGGCGACCATTCCACTGGTCGATGTGACAGTCAATGCGCTCAACAGCAATAAGACCTTCAGGAAAGGTTTTCAGGCCGCTTTTGGTGTGCACAAGGATGCACCAATACCTCAATATCATGCTAAAACGTTACGTAAATCTGTTCAATTTATGACTAAACAAGTTACCCCTAAAGCTGTGGGTAAGACGACAGGCAAAGTGGCGCTCTATGCCACCTGCTACGGCAACTACAATAGTCCTGATTTGGGTGAAGATTTTTATCGGGTTTTCCAGCATAACAATATTCATATAGAGCTGGTACCGAAAGAACAATGCTGCGGAATGCCGAAACTGGAGCTGGGCGACCTCGATGCAGTGGCTGATGCTAAAGCTAATAATATTCCGGTGCTGACCAGGCTTGTTGACGAAGGCTATGACCTGATCGCGCCGGTGCCTTCCTGTGTGCTCATGTATAAACAGGAGCTGCCGCTGATGTATCCGGATGACGAAGCTGTGGCGAAAGTCCAGAAAGCATTTTTTGATCCTTTTGAGTATTTATTCTTACGCCATAAAGCAGGCGAATTTAACACTCAATTTGTTACTGGTCTTGATAACATCAGTTACCACGTCGCCTGCCATTTGCGGGTACAAAAAATTGGCTTGAAAACCCGTGACATTTTAGCGTTGATTCCGGATACCACCGTGCACCCCCAGGAAAGATGTTCCGGGCACGATGGCACTTATGCAGTAAAGGTCGAAACCTACGACAAAGCTGTAAAGATCGCCCGTCCGGTCGTACGTAAAGTGGACCAGTTAAAAGCCGAGCATCTGGCGAGCGATTGTCCTATGGCGGCAGCGCATATAGCTGATCTCACCGAGACAGGTGAGAAGCCTGAGCACCCTATGACCTTGCTACGCAAAGCTTACGGAATATAGGGGAGATGTCTGATCAAGTCATAAACTGGGATCTGCCCATAAAAAGCTGCAGTTTCCACAGGAGTTGAAGTGAACAAATTAACACGAAGCGACCTGTGGTCGCTTGAAGAATATGCTGAGAGGCGACCAGAGTATCGTGCTGAGGTTATCGCTCATAAGAAAAACCGCCAGGTTGCGCTTGGTGATCACGCCAGACTCTACTTTGAAGATGACATAACTGTCCGCTATCAAATTCAGGAAATGCTGCGTATTGAAAAGGTGTTTGAAGCGGCCGGCATTCAGGAAGAACTCGACGCCTACAATCCTTTAATCGGTGATGGTAGTAATTGGAAGGCTACCTTTATGATCGAGTTTGATGATCCCGTTGAGCGGGCGACCCGCCTGGCGGAGATGATTGGCATAGAAGATCTAGTTTGGGTGCAGGTCGAGGGCGGTGACAAAGTGTACGCTATTGCCGATGAAGATCTGGATCGTGAAAACGAAACAAAAACATCAGCAATTCATTTTTTGCGTTTCGAAATAAGCCCGCTGATGGTGGCTAGCTTGAAAAAAGGAACGTCCTTTCAAATTGGTGTCGATCACCCAAATTATCCTGTTGCCGGTTTTGTCCCTGAGCAAAATATCCGTCAGTCGTTGGTGCACGATCTAGCCGATATTAATTGATTGAGAGATGCCCGGTTAAATAGCGATAGCTTGAATTGATGCTGGCAGGCCTTGCCAGCATCCGGTTACATGGAGCCTGATAATTAGCGCGCTGTTCTGGCTTTTGCTTTTCGTTGTGTAGGAACGATCAGTTGTCGCGATGCTTTCATGGGCGGGCGAACATGACTGCTGCCCTGACGACCATATCGAGGTCGCTGATTGCCCACTTGAAGTGAGCCATTGAAGCGGGATGACTGATAGCCGACATCAAGACTGTACGGCACTGGCCTGTGGGGGTAATGGACCGGACGGGGACGCCATGGCCTGTAGCGCGGGTAGCGGCGCCGGGTATTGTAGTAGGGATAATAGTAACCTGAACTGGCGGTGGGGTATTCGGGGTAATAGCCAACTGCATTAGCATGGTTTTGTCGTGCTTGCTGGCGTGCCAATCTTCGTTCTTTACTGTCTTCCTGTAAGCGCTTTGTGGTCGCAATCATCTGTTCGAGGCGTTTTTCTGCGTCGTCGCTGTTTATCTCGCCTGGTTTGAATGTAAATACTTCCTGCTCGACTGCTTCTTCAACGGGTTCGTCGCCATAAGTGACGCGGCCGTCGGAGTCAATGGACTTGAACACCACCGTCTCACCATAGGCTTCGCCTATCATCAGTAAGATAAAAATAAATACTGAAAGATGACCAGGTTTACTGCCGATCATTATTTTTTATCCCTTATGTTGCGATAAGTTGATATGAGTTGCGGAAAGTAGCTATTCATTCATTTGACAGCCGAAAGCGACTTTGGTGCCGGCGAGCCGGTAGAACTTAAGCCGGTTTTCTGCGTTTAGCGGTTGTATGTCAGTCGACTACCCGACAAGAATAGACCAGTCTATAGAACACTTCCATGCCGCAAACGCTTAAGCATGATGGGATTTCTGGATAGCTGGAATGTACGTAGTAGCGCCTCTATGTAGAGGCGCTACTGATATCCCCTATAAATCTGCAAAATATCAAATCTTTACTACACTGAAAGTAAGCTGACATAGTTTTAGCTTGCTATTTGACATTAATATTAAGTTATAACCTGTTGATTGTAATTATTTTTAGTCTAAAAATGGCTTGGGAGATAAAAAATGGATAGATATTTTTTTATTAGCGATGATCTTGATGATCTGGAAAAAGTAGAAAAAGAACTCGAGGATTCAGGCATCAGCACACCACAAATTCATGTGTTAAGCCGGGACGATGCAAGTGTGGCGTCTCATCATCTCCATGAAGTGCACGATTTCATGAAGACTGATGTGGTGCGCGCGGCTTTATGGGGAGCAGCATTTGGTGTGCTTGCCTCGCTATCAGTACTGGGTTTTGCCTATTACTCGGACGTAACCAACACCGTGGGCTGGCTACCTTTTATCTTTCTCGCTATTCTGATTTTAGGTTTTTGTACCTGGGAAGGTAGCTTTTTTGGTTTCCAGGTTCCCAATGCCCGATTCAGACGTTTTGAGCGGGACCTGGAAGAGGGCAGACACCTTTTCTTTATCGATGTTACACCGGCGCAACTGCCTATTTTGCATGGGGTGTTGGGCCATCATCAGCGGTTGAAGCCAGCTGGTCATGGGAGTTCTTCTCCCAATTGGGTGGTGGGCTGGCAGGACAGGTTTAAGCGCTTTGCCCATTGGGCGCCCTGAAAAACAACTATGCATACTCTGTAGGTATA
>Ga0164313_10002436_pt1 | contig 16706 bp, 11 predicted proteins | sample GuaBasSedimGuay4_FD_113735 | JGI IMG/M metagenome (GOLD analysis project Ga0164313, IMG submission 113735) | Subseafloor sediment microbial communities from Guaymas Basin, Gulf of California, Mexico - Guay4, Core 4569-4, 0-3 cm | ecosystem: Environmental > Aquatic > Marine > Hydrothermal vents...
AATAACTACTGTAGAGGAGCCTGCTTTACAGACAGGGTTGTTGATGTGGTTACCGCCATCTTCAATGAGGCTGATAAAGGCGTCATTAAGATAGACTAAAGGCTTCTTCCTCCAGGCTCTCAATTCCTTGAGTTGGCCTTGAGTAAAAGATTGCCCTGTATTTACCTCATTATAATCAAAAACAGGGTTTAGAATGAGGACAATATTGTTTGGTTTAGTAATATGCTCATAAACAGGAGCTATCTGATCAAGGTTGTAGGCGAAAACTGTAAAAAGAATGTCTGGTCTCTCCCCAAGCTCGGAGGCAATGTCGATAGATTTTAATACTGCATCGTAGCAGGCAACACCTCTCATACTGTCGTGTTGCTCTTTCTCAAAAGAGTCCAGAGAGAAATGGAGCATATCAATCAGGCCTGCTAGTGATTTTGCATTTTTAGGATAAAGCAAACCGTTGGTAGTGACGGTGGTGATAAAGCCCTTCTCCTTGGCGAGCTTTAATATTTGTGGCAGTTGACGATGTAGTAAAGGCTCGCCACCGGTAAAGTCAATAACTTTTACGCCAAGCTTTTTTAGACCGGTTAGGTTGGCTTCAATATTTGCAAGGTTGACGTAAGGTGAAGGTTGCTCCCAGATATCGCAAAAATCACATTTAGCATTACACCGGTAGGTGAGGTAATAATTGCATAATACAGGGTGGTTGACCAGGCGCATTAAGTAAAATTAATAGATTTCACTGTACGCAACTGTTAATCACAGATAAAAAGCTTTTCGGAAGAGTGACTATTTCTGAATCATCTTCAGCAAAGTAGTAAGTCTTGCTTTCAGGTCTCGGCGATCAACAATAAAATCGAGGAAACCATGTTCAAGCACAAACTCCGAACTTTGGAAGCCCTTAGGTAAGTCTTTGCCTATTGTTTCACGGATAACTCTTGGTCCCGCAAAGCCAATAAGTGCTCCCGGTTCAGCGATATTAAAATCACCCAGCATGGCGTATGATGCTGTTACGCCTCCAGTTGTTGGATCAGTAAGCAGAGAGATAAAAGGAATTTTTGCTTCAGAAAGTAATGCCAGCTTGGCTGATGTCTTTGCCATTTGCATCAATGACAAGCTTGATTCCATCATTCGTGCGCCACCTGATTTAGAAATCATCAAGAATGGTATTTTACTTTTTAGGGAATAGTCAATGGCGCGGGCAATTTTTTCTCCTACCACTGAGCCCATTGAACCGCCAATAAATTTAAAGTCCATACAGGAGATGGTGATATCCACACCGTTCATTTTTCCTGTAGCTGTTCTCACAGCATCGGTAAGTTGTGTTTTTTTCTGAGTAGCAATAATTCTTTCACTGTAGGGTTTGCTATCAACAAAATCATAAGGATCTGCGGAAGAAAGATTCGCATCGAGCTCCTCAAATTTATTATTATCAAAAAGGATCTCGAAATACTCTTTAGAGCCTATGCGCACATGGTAGCCGTCTTCCGGACTCACATAGCGATTGTTTTTTAACTCACGCGTGTGAATAATTTTTCCGGATGGGGTTTTATACCATAAGCCATCGGGGGCTTCCTTTTTTGCTTCTGTTGGGGTTTGAATCCCTTTATCTTTTCTGGTAAACCAAGCCATATGGTTAGGGCGGTAAGTGGGTGACAAAGATAAAATAAAAAAAACCAACTCAATAATCTGAGTTGGCTTGAATGTGTTTTGCGGTTTAGCTTACTTCTTCTCTCTGATTCGAGCAGCTTTACCTTTAAGTCCTCGAAGATAAAATAACCTTGCTCTTCTAACTTGTCCTTTACGCATCACTACGATCTTGTCGACGTTAGGTGATCGAAGTGGGAATACACGCTCGACAGAAATATCATTTGAAACCTTACGTACAGTAAAAGTTTCACCGTTTCCATTATTTCTGCGCTGAAGTACAGTGCCTTGAAACTGCTGGATACGCTCCTTGCTTCCTTCTTTAATTTTATAGTGGACAACAATTGTGTCTCCTGCTGCGAAGTCAGGGATGTTAGCGTTTGCTTCTTTTGCTTCTTGTTCTACTAATTTGATTAAATCACTCATGATTTTATCTCCTAAATTTATTCAATTATTCTCTTCCGAAATTTCGGACTGCAAATATACGAGAAAATTAAACTAATGTGATTTTATGATTAAAAATTTACCCAATTAATGTTAATCTTCTTCATTTTTAAGGAAATCAGGCCTTCTTTTTTTAGTTCGTTCGATGGCCTGCTCAAAACGCCAATCGTTAATGAGCTTTTCATTGCCTGAGCGGAGGAGCTCCGGAGCCTCCCAGTCTTTATATTTAGCGGGCCTTGTATACACGGGAGGTGAAACCAAGCCATCCTGAAAAGAGTCAGTTAAGGCGGAGGTTTCATCTGATAAAACACCTGGTAGCAAGCGCACAATCGCATCAGTTATTATTGCTGCCGGCAGTTCTCCGCCGGTAAGAACATAATTTCCGATACTTATTTCTTTGGTAATCAGATGTTCTCTTACCCGCTCGTCTACCCCCTTATAGTGGCCGGCAAGAAGGATAAGATTATTTTTGGTAGACAAGTTGTTTGCCATTGGCTGGTCAAAAACCTCACCGTCCGGGCTCATGTATATGACCTCATCGTAGTCACGATCCTTTTTTAATTGCTCCAGGCATCTGTCGATTGGCTCAATCATCATTATCATTCCGGCGCCACCGCCAAAGGCATAGTCGTCTACCTGTTTTTGTTTACTTGTTGAGTAGTCGCGTAAATTATGGACGACAATCTCTACCAATCCTTTATCCTGAGCTCTTTTCAAGATAGAATCATCAAATGGACTTTCCAGTAATCTTGGTAATATGGTAATGATATCAATCCTCATTGTCATTTTCTGACAAGTAAATATCCAGTAATCCGTCTGGTATATTAACAATAATCTGCTTTTTGTTTTTGTCTACCTTGATTATGGTGTGGTCATTTATTGGCAATAATACTTCTATGCTTTTGTGGTCAATGGCTAAGAGGTCTTGTGGACCGGCATCATAAACGGTAATAACCTGGCCAATTTCACCTAAATTTTCATCCTCGATTACAAAGCCAATTATTTCATAAAAATAAAACTGGTCCTCGTCGAGCTTGGGTAGAGCTGTAAGAGGCAAAAAGAGTGCAGATCCTTTTAGGAGTTGTGCCGAATCAATATCATTTGATTCTTCCAGGTTGAGGATTGCTTTCTCTCCGGAGATTTTAATTCTGGAAATAAAAAAAGGAACCAGCTGGTTATCCTGTTGGATAAAAACTGATTCCAAATTTCTATAAGCCTGAGGGTTGTCGGCATCGATAAAAATACTAACATCACCTTTAAGGCCGTGAGGTTTAATCACGTATCCAAGCTGATAACATGAATCTATATCCATGTTAACCTGGGATTAATCCTTCTTTTCTTCTTTCTTCTCAGCTGCAGGTGCTTCTTCTGTTGCAGCCTCTGGAGCAGCTTCCTCAGCAGGAGCTTCTTCTGGAGTTGCTTCCTTAGTAGTCGCTTCTGGAGTTGTCTCTTCAGCTTTAACTTCCTCTGCAGGTGCTTCTTCGGTTACTGCCTCTGGGGCGGCTTCCTTAGTTTTAGCCTCCTCTGCCGGTGCTTCCTCAGTAGTCACTTCTGGAGTTGTCTCTTCAGCTTTAGCCTCCTCTGCAGGTGCTTCTTCGGTTGCTGCCTCTGGGGCGGCTTCCTTAGTTTTAGCCTCCTCAACAGGTGCTTCTTCAGTAGTTGCTTCTGGAGCAGCCTCCTTAGCCGGAGCCTCTTCAGTGGCTGTTTCTGCACTTGCTTCAACAGCTTCGCCTTCAGTAGCTTCATCGCCTTCGTCACCAGCCGCTTCAGCTTCTGCCTTTTTAGCAGCAGCTTCTTCAGCAGCAATCATTTCTGATTGTTTCTTTAATAATGCTTCAGCGCGTGCTTCTTTAACCTTGGTTTCAGCCTCAAACCTAGCCTTAACATCGGCAGCTTTGTCTTTGGCAAGACCATCTACAATAGCAGTAACCTTACCATCTTTTTCAGTCATCCAGGCGGCGAGCTTTTTGTCGGCGGCTTCCTGGGTGATTGCACCCTTGTTAACACCAATCTGCAAATGCTTCTTAAGCATTACACCTCTGTTTGAAAGAATAGTTCTTGCTGTGTCTGATGGTTGTGCACCATTCATTACCCAATCAAATGCTCTATCGGCATTAAGCTCGATAGTTGCCGGGTCTGTGTTTGGGTTGTAATTACCCAACTTCTCAATAAATCGGCCATCGCGTGGCGCTCGGGCGTCTGCTACAACTATGTCGTACATCGCCATTTTTTTTCGTCCTCTTCGGAATAATCTAATTCTAACTGCCATAATTTTTGTTAGTCTCGTGCGGATCACGTCCGCATGTTTTTAAAATGAGGTGCAAAGATATGTATTTTCATTAATAACCAACAGTTTAGGGTAACTAATATTCTGTTTTCAATTGTTCTTGCCTCATTTTATAAACCCGAAGGGTTGACACAATTTTAAAAACTAAAGTAAATGACTTGAAAACCCGGATGGGTGATACACTAATTGCGCCAGTGGAAGGTAAATATATTACTAAATAGATTTTAACATGTCACCCTTTCGGGGTTGGCTTCTAAGTAATGCTTCATTTGAGAATAATTTCATCCCTGCGGGTTTTATTATTTATTGTATGATAATTAACAGAAGTTTTCTTTTGATAAACCCGTATAAGCGGGTAGGCGGTTATAATAATTGAATACTCTTTTGTAGTTTTGAGCCGAATTTGTTGATTACCGCTATACTATGGACAAATACTCATACATTGCCAACGCTCATGGCAATTACATTGATGAACTATATCAATCTTTTAAGCAGGACCCTGATTCTGTTGACGTAAGCTGGCAAAGGTTTTTTGAAGGCTTTGAGTTTTCACTGGAAAAATATGGCGAGCCATCAGGTGAAGGATCTGTAGACTCCGGGCTGTCATCCAAGGAAACAAAAGTTAGAAACCTGATTCACGCTTATCGTACCAGAGGCCATCTGGAAGCCAATACCAACCCGGTAAGAAAAAGACGTGATCATAAAGCCTTATTAACGCTTGCCGATCATGGCCTTACCGATGCCGATCTCGATACTGAGTTTGAAGTTGGCGCTGTTTTAGGAATTGGCAAAGCTAGCTTGCGCAAAATTCTGGAATCTTTAAGGGCCATATATTCAAGCGCGGTTGGTTTTGAATTCATGTATATCCGCGAGCCGGAAATATTATCCTGGTTTAGAGATAAGCTTGAACGTGAAGCACTAAGCTTTGAATTGTCCAGACAGGAGAAAGAGCGAATTCTTTGGAAGCTAAATGAAGCTGTGGTGTTTGAAAACTTTCTGCACACTAAATATATAGGACAAAAAAGATTTTCACTTGAAGGAGGAGAAACAACCATTCCGGCACTCGACACAGTTATAAATGTAAGTGCTGAGTTAGGTGTAGAAGAAGTTGTTATTGGCATGGCGCACCGAGGTCGCCTTAACGTACTGGCCAATATTATGGGTAAAACGTACGAGCAAATTTTTAATGAGTTCGAAGGTTCAATGCCAGAGGAAACCATGGGTGACGGCGATGTGAAGTATCATATGGGCTATTCAAGTTTAATTAAAACCGAAAACGGCAAAGAAGTTAATCTTAAGCTGGCCCCTAACCCATCACATTTAGAAGCTGTAAACCCTGTAGTAGAGGGATTTGTTAGAGCCAAGGCAGATACTCAATATGGGCATGATTATGATAAAATATTACCAATTATTATTCATGGTGATGCAGCACTTGCCGGACAGGGTATAGTATATGAGGTGGCTCAGATGGCCGAACTTGAGGGATATACTACAGGGGGAACCATTCATTTTGTAATTAATAATCAGATTGGCTTTACCACCGACTATGACGACGCCCGTTCAAGTATATACTGTACAGATGTTGCTAAAATTAGCGACGCCCCTGTCTTACACGTTAATGGGGATAATCCCGAAGCGGTGATTTTTTGTATGCGTCTGGCGGCGGAATTTCGTCAAAAGTTTAATCGTGATATCTATGTAGATATGGTTTGCTACAGGAGACATGGCCATAATGAGTCGGATGAACCAAAATTCACGCAGCCATCACTCTATAATATTATTTCAAAGCATGCTAACCCGCGGGAGATTTATAATAAAAAACTTATTGAGAGAGGTGATATTGATAGTGAGCTGGCAAAACAAATGGATAAGAAGTTTCGTCAATTACTCCAAGACAGACTGAACCTGGTTAAACAAAAGCCTCTTCCTTATGTGTTCTTGCCAATGGAGAAACAGTGGCAGTCCCTTCGAAGGTCTAACCCTGCAGACTTTGATAAATCTCCGGAAACGGGGGTATCTCAAAAGGTTATTGATAAGGTCGGCAAAGCACTTATTACTATTCCGAAAGATTTTAAGCCTATAAAACAGATAGAAAAGCAGCTGAAACAGCGCGAAGAGATGTTTTTTAAGTCGAAAAAGCTTAACTGGGCTGCAGCAGAGTTGCTTTCATACGGCTCTCTATTATTAGAAGATAAACTAATCAGAATGTCCGGGCAGGATATCCAAAGAGGAACGTTTTCTCATCGACACGCTGTTCTGCGAGATGCCAACACCAATGTTTCTTATAATTCACTGGCGCATATTGACAAGAAACAGGCGCAGTTCATGATTTACAACTCTCTTTTATCTGAGTTTGGTGTTCTTGGCTTTGAGTTTGGTTATTCTATGGCCAACCCTAATGCGCTGGTTATTTGGGAAGCTCAATTTGGTGATTTTGCTAATGGCGCCCAGGTTATGTTCGATCAGTTTATTGCTACTATCGAAACAAAATGGCAAAGAATGAGCGGCTTGGTAATGCTTCTCCCGCATGGCTATGAAGGACAGGGCCCGGAGCACTCCAATGCACGACCGGAGCGGTATTTACAATTAGCCGCAGAATTCAATATCGTTGTTGCCAATATTACTGAGCCATCAAACTATTTTCACCTTATACGAAGGCAGCTGGCCTGGCAATTTAGGAAACCACTAATTATTATGTCTCCAAAAAGTTTGTTGCGACACCCTAAGGTTATATCTCCTATTGAAGAATTTACTTCTGGCAGATTTAGGGAGCTATTGGCTGATAATTATGCCACGAAAAGCAAAGTAAAAAGAGTGCTTATTTGTTCTGGGAAAATATACTATGATTTAGAGGAGTATCGGGAGAAAAATAAACGAAAGGATATAGCCATAATAAGAATAGAACAGCTTTACCCTTTCCCTGATTTACAGCTTGACGATGAATTGGCAAAGTACCCTAAGGCTGATTATGTATGGGTTCAGGAAGAACCTTCTAATATGGGTTATTGGTCTTTCGTACTTAGAACCTACGCTAGAAACTTGCATTTGATTGCAAGGAAGCCGGGGTCATCGCCGGCAACAGGCTATCATAAGCAGCACGACTTTGAGCAAAAAGAAATTATTGAAACCGCATTTGAAATATAAGATTAGCGAATATGAGTTTAAAAGTAATCGTTCCTGAAGTAGGCGAATCTATCACCGATGTAACCATTGCCGTTTGGAATAAAAAGGATGGTGATCATGTAGTAATGGATGAAATATTGTGTGAGTTAGAATCAGAAAAAGCAACCTTTGAATTACCGGCAGAAGCTGAAGGCAAGCTGAAAATTGTAGCCAAAGAAGGTGATACCCTGGAGATAGGTGCTGTAATTTGTGAAATAGATACAGATGCTAAGCCTGCAAATAGCCAACCTGACTCCTCGGCACAAGTACCTGTTGAAGATGAGGTGCCAGCGATCAGCTCTACAGAAAAGACCGGCAAGGTTATAGAAATGCACGTTCCGGAAGTTGGAGAATCTATTACTGAAGTTACATTGGGCTCATGGACAAAAGAAGAGGGATCATTTGTAGAGCTTGATGAAATAATCGCTGAAATTGAGTCGGAGAAGGCCACTTTTGAACTTCCGGCCGAGGCTACAGGTATCTTAAAGCAGGTTGCCAAAGATGAACAAGTATTGCAAATTGGCGATTTGATATGTACCATTGAAGAATCTACAGCACCAAATAATGCTGAAGCTAAGAGAGAGGAAGTGCCAACTGTTACTAATCAGGCACAGGGCGTAGAAGGATACGCCAAAGGACATGCATCTCCGGCAGCAGCAAAAATTCTGGATGAAAAAGGAGTTGATCCAAAGTCCGTACAGGGAAGTGGAGTTGATGGACGAATAACCAAGGAGGATGCGCAGTCAGCGTCAAAAGAAAAGCAACCGGGAACCAAGCCAGCAGCCACATCTGAGCAACCACTCCCTGTGGCCGGTGAAAGAAATGAGACGCGTAAGAAGATGAGTAGCTTGCGCAAGACGGTTGCCAGAAGGCTGGTAGCAGTAAAAAATGAAACGGCCATGCTTACTACCTTTAATGAGGTGGACATGAAGCCAGTCATGGACTTACGCGCTAAGTACAAGGAACAGTTTAAGGAAAAGCATGATATAGGTCTCGGTTTTATGTCATTTTTTATCAAGGCCTGTACTGTGGCCTTGCAAGAATGGCCATCGGTAAATGCAATGATTGATGGTGACGAAATGGTATTTCATGATTTCTGTGATGTTTCTATAGCGGTGTCGGCACCAAAAGGATTGGTGGTTCCGGTAATTAGAAATGCCGAGGGACTGGACTTTCCCGGAATTGAGAAGGAAGTTAAAAGGCTTGCATTAAAAGCCAGAGATAATAAGCTCACCATTCCGGAAATGACCGGAGGAACTTTTACCATTACCAATGGCGGTATTTTTGGCTCGATGATGTCGACCCCGATAATTAATTCTCCACAGTCTGCCATTTTAGGAATGCATAATATTGTTGAAAGAGCGGTGCCTGAAAATGGTGAAGTGGTAATTAAACCGATGATGTACCTGGCGCTGTCGTATGACCACCGGATTATTGATGGTCGTGAGTCTGTAGGTTTCCTGGTGCGGGTGAAAGAATTGCTTGAAGATCCATCCAGACTTTTATTAAACGTTTAAGTCTAATATCTAATATTTTAAGTCTAGATTATGAAATACGATGTAACAGTTATTGGTTCCGGTCCCGGGGGATATGTGGCAGCCATTCGTTGTGCCCAATTGGGATTTAAAACAGCACTTGTTGAGAAATATAGTACCCTTGGCGGCACCTGCCTGAATGTTGGCTGCATACCATCGAAAGCGCTGCTAGACTCTACCGAGCATTATCATAATGCCCAAACTACTTTTGCGGAACATGGAATAAAGTTAACCGGGGTTAAGGCTGACCTGGAACAGATGATTAAGCGCAAGGGAGAAGTAGTAAATCAAACTACACAAGGCATTGATTATCTTATGAAAAAGAATAAGATCGATGTATTGCAAGGGACTGGGTCTTTTGTTGATAAGCATCATATCAAAATCTCGGGAGAAAAAGAAACGACTATTGAGACCGACAAGGTAATTATTGCTACTGGCTCAAAGCCGTCGAGCCTACCTTTTATTAAGATTGATAAGAAGCGGGTGATTACTTCTACAGAAGCACTGGAATTAAAGGTAACGCCTAAGCATCTGATCATCATTGGTGGCGGAGTGATTGGCCTAGAGCTGGGTTCTGTTTATGCCCGTTTGGGGGCTAAGGTTTCGGTAGTAGAGTATTTTGATAGCCTGGTGCCCACTATGGATAAGATGCTCGGTCGTGAACTAAAGAAGGTTTTGAAAAAGCTCGGTTTTGAATATTACCTGAAACATAAAGTAACAGCTGTGAAATCAACCGCAAAAACAGTTACGGTTACGGCAGAATCGTCAAAAGGGGAGAATATAGAGCTAAAGGGTGATTATTGCCTTGTTGCTGTTGGCAGAAAGCCATATACTGAAGGTTTAGGGTTAGAAAATGTTGGTATAGCTACAGATAAAGCAGGCAAAATTGAGGTTGATGAGCAATTGAGAACGTCTGCTGATAATATTTATGCCATTGGCGATGTAATTAAGGGAGTCATGCTTGCCCACAAGGCCGAAGAAGAAGGCGTCTTTGTTGCTGAGGTGATGGCAGGACAGAAACCCCATATCCATTATAATTTGATACCAGGAGTTGTTTATACCTGGCCGGAAATTGCCAGTGTGGGTTATACCGAAGAGCAGCTAAAAGAAGAAGGAAAGGAATATAAGACCGGGTCTTTCCCGTATCGGGCCCTGGGCCGGGCTCGTGCCAGTATGGATATAGACGGACAAGTTAAAGTTTTGGCAGACAAGTCTACGGATGAAATTCTAGGGGTGCATATTATTGGCGCTCGAGCTGCTGATATGATTGCCGCAGCTGTAACTGCTATGGAATATAGAGCTTCAGCGGAAGATGTGGCCAGGATGTCACACGCACACCCAACTTATATGGAGGCGGTGAAAGAGGCCTGCCTTGCAGCCACAGAAGACAGAGCTATACATATGTAGATTATGGCAGGTAAACTACTATGGTCGTAGCTTCAAGCTACGACCAGTTAAATTATTTCTGAATAAGCAATTTACCGTTGAACGCTTGATTTGCCTGAACTAAGCGAACAAGATACAGTCCATTGGTAAAATCAGTGATATCTAATGGTAATTGCTTAATTGTAGGATCAATGCTAATGTTTTTGATAATCCTGCCATTCATATTGTAGATAACGAGATTCATCATATTTGTATCATCAATAGCCATTAATTGCAACGTAAGGTGAGAAGATGCCGGTTGCGGATATGCTGAAAAGAACAGCTTAGGTGGGGCATCATTCATTACACTTATAATATTGGAATAGGTGAAGTCACCATTAAAATCTACTTGCCTTAGGCGATAATAGTTTAATCCTGAAGAAGGATAACGATCTGTAAACTCATAATTTGTCACTTCTGTGGTGGTTCCCTGGCCATCAATATGGGCCAGAGTTGTATAATTTTCTCCATCAGTTGAAACTTCAACCTCAAAAAAGTCATTATCAAGCTCAGAAGCAGTCTGCCACTCAAGCACGGCACCCTGAGCAAGTAATTTACCACGGAAATAAACCAGCTCTACAGGTAGTGCATTGTTTCCCAGTGGCGAGGCAAATGTAAATGGGCTAAACAATAAGTATGGGGTGCTGGTTGTAACAGTGCCGGCAGCGGCTGATCCTGTAGTTGAAGTGGCTATGCCGCCATCTGTTCCCCAGTCTGTGCCGTCATGTTTGGTAATAGTCAGATCCGTAATATCCGTAATACCACTTCTTGTACCATCTTCCCAATAGAGGGTAACATTAGCTGAACCGGCCCCTACATCACGATCTAATTGCCAATATTCTTGCTGACTAATAATCGCTGTTCCACCAGGGAAATCTGTTGCATCAATCGTAGACCCAATTGCAACTAGCGGATCAGTATAAAAATATTGGCCGGTGAACTGATCGCCATTTGTAACCGAGCTAACGCCAAGTCTGGCCCAAACACTGCCATCGCCAAGCGGGTAGGTAAAGGCGGTGTTAGTTCCTCCGGCAATAAATGCTACCGGACCATCAATATAGCTATTGGCAGTAGAGGTGGCGGTAGCGTCGGTAAATCTAAAGGAGCCATTGTTACTAATAATACCATCAGTAAAGGTGGCTGAGTTTGTAACATTTATTACTCCACTGGTAGCAATTTGCGGACTAGTAGTAAAAGTGTTGTTAATGATAAGGTCATAAAAGTCCATTCCAGACGAAAGACCAATAATGGATTGTGCTATTGTACCGCCCATAGTGACAGCGGCTGAATTTGTCGCACCATCAAGAGATGCGGTACCTGAGATGTCGAAATCCCCATTAATTTGAATATCACCGTCAAGAGTTTTGGCTCCAGAGCCTTCTAATGTTAGGTGATAGTATGTATTAGCAGCCGCTTTGGCAAATACAGTTTGAGCACCCCCATTATAAATCACATGGTTACCGGAAGCCGTAGCATCAAGCAAACCTTTATTACCACCAAATATACTACCGGTTATCGTTAAGTTAGCATTAGCATCATTGATCCAAATGGATGAGGCGGCATTACTGCCTGTTATCGCATTAGTCATTGATACACTCCCCTTATTTGTGACTGTAATTCCAATTCCAATGTCTAAGCCGCCAAATGGTATTGACAGCACTGAAGTTGAGGCGATAGTTTTATTGCCGCTTGTAATTTGTATTTCACTACCCGGAATCTGGATAGTACCGGTACCATCAATGGTTGTATTAATCCCTGCGAGTATAAGCGCCTTGGAAACCCCTGAATAAAACCAATTGTTGGTAAAATCGCCGTCTACAGTTAAGGTTTTACTTGGATTAGAAATGGTTCCACCAATATTAATAATCAAATGATGAATTGTTTCGTTGGCGGTTATAGTTACAACATGCCCATTCAGTATTCTTGCGTGTTCATCAGTCGCTGGCACTAGGCCTGTTTCCCAGGTAGTGCCCACATCCCAGTCTCCTGTTTGGGCGGAATTAATCACATCATAAACAACAACATCCATATCAATTGCAGGTGCCGCTGAACAGGTGGCACTTTGAGCAACTACGCTTACATTTCCTATGCCTGCTAAACCCCAATCTATGGTAATACTGTTTGTTGTCCCTCCTGTGGCCTGAGAGCCGCCGGTAATTGTCCAGGTATAGCTATACCCGGCAAGACCGGTTACTGAGTAGGTTTCTCCCAGGGTGGTTTCTGCAATTATAGTTTTTCCGGTAATACTTGTAGGAGCAATTGAATTTATGTTTACCGGAAAATCAACTGCAGGACCTAGTGTACATGATATGTTATCTTCTACTACTCGTACATTACCTACCATGCCTGTTGCTCCCCAGGTTACAGTAATAGCACTTGTGCCATCTCCACTCGCTATGGTTCCACCGGTAATGGTCCAGGCATAGGAAGAGCCTGATGTGTTTACAACTGAATAAGCTACTGGAGAATCTCCAGTACATACATCTGATGTACCTGTTATGGCTGATGTTGAAGGTGGAGTACAATTAAAATCATCCCCAAAGGCATATTGGGCAGGCATAGTACTTAATCCGGAACGGTTTACTACCGGGCTAACCGCAGCTATATGCGAGCCCTCGGCCAGCCAGTTACTACCTGCATCAGCCCTGGTAAGTAGACGAGTATCTGCATCTATGGTAAACGCAGCAAAACCAGTACCATCTAAATTGAGAGTAAAGGAATTGGCACCCAAATCAAAGGAATTGGCTGTCGACATATCCCAATAGCCATCAACAAAAGTGTTATATACGGTTACTCCATCAACCAAGCTGAGTCCGGCATTTCCTGGGATTGAAGCTACAAACTGAAAGATAACTGTTCCACCGGTGGTTATACCAGTGAAGTTTATTGTTGCTGGGTTTTCATTTAATGTACTGCCAACAGGAAATATAATATCAGTTGCTGTTTGATCAACCCATCTTTCAAACTGACCAATAATCTGCCCAGCCGTATGGGTAAGCACGCCTCTGGCAGCACCAGTTCCTGTGCCAAGAGTTAAGATACTCGCATCAGCGTCAATTATTCCTTGGGTTAAGGTAAGAGTGTTGCTGGCAATAACATTATTTGCCAGGTTTAGGGCGCCTGAGGCCTTGTCTAGTACAACATTGTAGAAGGTTTCTCCCCCTACTCTCGTAATAGTTTGATCAGAAGTTCCATTAAAAGTAATGGTCCCGGTATTTTCATCAAAAGTACCCGTGCTGCTAAAATCTCCGGCAAGACTAAACGTTGTTGGGGCACTGAGGGTTCCACTTGTAATTTCTAAGTCACCTAATATTATGGTTCCTGTCGACATTGTTTTGATGTCAGTTCCTGCGATTGTAAGGTTATAATATGTTGATGAAACTGCGTCTTTTATAGTTTGATTTCCAGCCTGGCTATAGATTACAGTATTCCCTATGGCTGAAGCATTTAAATTGCCGCCACCATTAAAAACACTTAAAGTTGATTTTAGTGTCGAGTTAGCAGCATTTATCCAGGTTGAGGCTGACCCTGTACTTTTTAGGTCACTATTTAAAATAATAGTTCCATTATTAGTTGTGGTACCAGCGTTGGTCATATTTACGGTCTGTCCAAAGGTGAGATAGGCGGTTGACAATATTGTTGTACTACCATTGATATCAAAGTTAGAGGCACTGTGACCTCCGGCACCATCAATTGAGGTTCCTACACCACCGCTAAAGTCTAAATTATTTGATCCGGCTACAGTACCATTTAAGAATATGTTTCCGTCAACTTGAATTGTATTTCCATCATCATCAAACACCGCTGCCGAATTTACAGATAGGTTATTAAGAATGGTTCCTGTTACTAATGTCACTCTCACACCCACTGTAACAACAATATCATCACTTACTACACCGGGGGCTGATCCATTAAGCCATGTTCCCACTACATCAAAGTCACCTGTGGTTTGTGCAACAAAGGGTATTACTGTTCCGGATGGTGTTAAAGTAAAAGCATTGAAATCAAATTGACCCCCTAAGGTTATCTCAAAATTAACAATGCTCTCATTTTGCTGAAGTGATACCGTATGACCATAGGCAATTATAGCATGGTCCGTAGCGGCCGGCCAATCAGTACCCTGTACTCCAGGGCTGGTATTACCCCAGGTACCTCCATCATGCCAATCACCTGATGTAGATGAAGTAAAGGTGGTTTGGGCAATAGCAGGAAAAGCCGAAATTGCCAATATAACAAGAGATATAAAACGTTTCAAGAATGTACGTTCTTTATAAGCCAACTACTGCAAAATAATCAATTGTTGTAACATTTATATCATTTGGCACTCAAAAGTAACCTCAAAAGGAGAGAGTATATCTAAATAATATCAACAAACACCCCTAATTATTAGGGATGTTATGAAGTTGGATTACTGGGAATAAATTTTACATGTAATAATTCAGTAGAATACCGATGGACATTATACTTAATAAGCTAATTTTTGGCAGCATAATCAATGGATACCCAAGAATAATTGCCAATTTTCCACCCATCCTTATTTCTGCCGGTAATGGTACTGACTATTACCCTGTTAGTTATTAATGTGTTATTCCTATAGACTTTGGCAACATTTTTAAAGGTTGTAGTAAATATTTCGCCTTTTATCTGCGTATCTAAAAATGTAATTTTTTCCATTTCAATAAATATTCCTTTTTCCCGTATCTGTTTTTTGAGAAATTTCTTAAAATCTTCAGACGAGAAGAGGGCAATTTCAGCCTCATTATCAATATTTATGGTTACTTGATTGGTAGAAAAGGATGGCAAGAAAAATCGTAGAATTTTATCCGGATTCTTATCTTGATAAATATTATTGAATGCCTTTTTGAGATTGGCAACCATTTTATGAACTGCAGCTTCATCTCGCGTAAGAACTGGTAAGTCTTTCTCTGCATTATTTTTATATAGTTGCAGATTTTTATCTTCAAGTTCAGCAACTTTTAGCTTTATTGAGTCAATGATTGTGTTGGCGTCCAGGAGCTCATCCTGCAACGTTGCCAGTTCTTCAGGATTAGTTGAGCCACTATTACATGACAGGAATAACCCACTTAAAACAAGGATATAAATAACGGACCAATTGTTTTTCATAGCTGTTTATTGTTTGATAATAAAGGTTAGAATAGTTTATTTACCCTTTTTACTATTTTAGGCCACTGTTTAGCTGTACAATTTGTAGCAATTAAGTTATGAATAGCTACGTATTCATCTAAAACCTCCTGTCGTAAGCTTAACATTTCGGGTACCAATACTTTTAGTTCATTTTCTGTTGATTCAATATTACTTATTACAGGATGGTCAAAAACATTATATGTGTTGAGTTTTTTACTATTCTTAAGAGTCATTTTAGAAAATTTGAGCATTCGGTCGACAATCATTTCTGCTTTTACTGTATCGAATAATGTATTGCGCACTCCTTTGACAAGCTTGTCCATCGATTTTTCAAATTTTGGGTAGACCTTGTCATATTGCTTTTCTGATTTGCGGTATCTTTTTTTGCCTTCAGCAAGAATACTATTCCATTCTTCCACTGTGACTATAGCTTTAATCGCCAGCCGCTTGCTAATCATAAAATCCTGGGCGTTGCTATTTACGTTTTCCATTTTTTCTCCTAAAATTTGGAACTGCCCGGCAGTTGCTAACTGATCAGAATTAACCCTATTGAGCTGTTTGATATAAGCCTTTTTTTCTTTCCTGTATTTCTTTTCATATTTTTCAATGTCGGTAAAGATAACTTTCAGCTCTTTGCGCGTTTGTTTATCAACAATTACCTTGTTAATTGCTTTTTCTTCCTTAGGTATAAGAAAAGGTAGATCGTTACTACCAAGAAGAAGAGTAAGAATGGCAATGGCGCCAAGGATTAGCATATTTCTAGACTGTAAATGGGATTAGGAGTCAATTTTAAATCTCGAATTTACTAAGAAAATGAACCAATGAGATAAACTATTTTGCAGATCAATCTAAAAACTAATGTATTTTGCTGGCAGATGATCAAACTTCTTCTGCAGATTGATTATAAAGCCAAGGGTTATAATCCCAATGTTTTCATAAGATTCACCATTATTAATGGCGCCGTAGAAATATCCTAAATTTAAAGTGTTTGTTTCATCAAAAATATAGGCGACAGAAAAGCCTGCTCTTACACCAAGGAAATCTGAAAACTGCTCACCAAATTCAAATAT
>Ga0164313_10002437_pt1 | contig 16705 bp, 12 predicted proteins | sample GuaBasSedimGuay4_FD_113735 | JGI IMG/M metagenome (GOLD analysis project Ga0164313, IMG submission 113735) | Subseafloor sediment microbial communities from Guaymas Basin, Gulf of California, Mexico - Guay4, Core 4569-4, 0-3 cm | ecosystem: Environmental > Aquatic > Marine > Hydrothermal vents...
AGTTTTTCGCCGTGAGCCACCGCTGCATCACATGAAAAAAAAAGCCCTCCATCTGAAAAAGAATCAGGGGTCACATTTAAAATGCCCATAATACACGTACGATTACCAAGCAAAAGGCTGTGACAACCCCATGAAAGTTTATATGATTTCATCTTATGAAAGCTCAATATCCGCTCGCATGGAACGAATTAAATCATCAAGCTCATCTCCCTTGACAGTTTCCTTCTCAAGCAAAAGTTCTGCCAACTTATGGAGGATATCTATATTCTCATTCAGAATTTTCTTTGCACGTTTGTATGAAGCCTTTATCAGAATAGTTACTTCTTCATCAATTTTTCTGGCTGTTTCTTCGGAATAATCTCTTGGGTGTGATATTTCACGACCAAGAAAAATCTGCTCTTCACTCTTGCCATATGAAAGCGGCCCCAACTCTTCACTCATGCCCCATGACCGCACCATTTGCAGGGCAATAGCCGTCGCCTGTTTGATATCGTTGGCTGCGCCTGTGCTTATACGGTTAAAAATAATATCTTCTGCAACTCTTCCTCCAAAGGAAACCGTCAACTCGTTTTCCAACTGATCCTTAAATTTAAAAGCTCTCTCTTCTGGTAAAAACCAGGTAATACCTGCAGCACGTCCCCTTGGAATAATTGTAATTTTGTTAACCGGATCCGCTCCCGGCAGGAAACGAGATACAAGAGCATGGCCGCCTTCGTGATATGCTGTGACTTTTCTGTCTTCCTCCCTGACTACTTTAGATTTGCGCTCAAGTCCCATACATACCTTGTCTTTTGCATCTTCAAAGTCGGCCATATCAACCTTCTCTTTATTTCTTTTAGCGCCAAGCAGAGCAGCTTCATTGACAAGGTTTTCCAGATCGGCTCCGGAAAATCCCGGTGTTCCTTTTGAAAGAATAATTGGGGACACATCGGATGCAATTGGTGTTTTCTTCATGTGAACCTTAAGAATTTCTTCACGGCCTTTAATATCTGGAAGTGAAACAACGACCTGTCGGTCAAAACGGCCGGGACGCAATAGAGCAGGATCAAGAACATCAGGCCTGTTTGTAGCGGATATTAATATGACGCCTTCGTTTGATTCAAATCCATCCATCTCAACCAGAAGTTGATTTAAAGTCTGTTCTCTTTCGTCATGTCCTCCACCGAGACCAGCTCCTCTGTGCCTTCCAACGGCATCTAGCTCATCAATAAAGATAATGCACGGAGCGTTCTTTTTACCCTGGACAAAAAGATCTCTTACACGCGATGCCCCAACCCCGACAAACATCTCAACAAAATCAGAACCGCTTATACTAAAAAAAGGCACCCCGGCTTCGCCGGCAATAGCTCGCGCCAAAAGAGTTTTTCCTGTTCCCGGCGGTCCCATAAGAAGAACCCCTTTAGGTATTCGTCCTCCAAGACGTGTAAACTTCTTGGGTTCTCTGAGAAAATCAATAATTTCTCCCAATTCTTCCTTTGCTTCATCGATTCCGGCAACATCTTCAAAGGTTACTTTAGGAGCCTGGTCTGATTGAAGACGAGCACGACTCTTCCCAAATGAAAGCGCCTTGCCGCCACCAGCCTGCATTTGACGCATAAAAAATATCCAAACTCCTATGAGTACAATCATAGGAAGCCATGAAACAAGAAGAGAGATATACCAGGGTGACTCTGATGCTGGTTTTGCATTAATGGCTACGCCCTTTTGCCTGAGTATCTTGATAAGATCGCTGTCCTGAGGCGCAAACACTTTAAAACGATTACGGTTTATATCTGTTACAAAGAGTTCATGGCCTTGAATAACGACTCCTTCAATTCGCTCTTCATCAACCATTGCAAGAAATTCTGTATAGCTAATCTTTCCTTCAGACAATTGCTGCTGATTAAAAAGATTATAAAGCATTATCATCATCAGCGTAATGACAAGCCATAAAGCAATGTTTTTATAAAATGGGTTCAAAAGTTATTCCCTCCAAAAATTTATTTTTGACCAAGCCCTAAGCGTTCTCTCATATTAATCATAATTGTATATTAGGCAAGAGAAACTTCTATTTTAAGTATATTTCTTGTTGATTGTTTTACTTTAAAAAAATCATCTATTCTGTAGCCAACAACCCACATTATTTTTTTACGACTAAGCAGTATCGGGCATTTAGCTCGCTGAGCTCTTGTAACCTTATTATTAATAAAATATTTTTTTACCTTCTGTGTCCCTGACATGCCAAATGGTTGAAACCTGTCACCAGGTCGAAAGTTTCTTAAAACCAAAGGAAAGTCAAGATTATCCATATCAAAAAAAGCAACATTATGTCCAGCGCGATGGATATCTGACAAATTTTCAATGTCAATCCTGGAAAATTCAATATTTAAACCAACTTCCTTAATTAATAAGGATTTGGGAAATATCTCTTCTTTGAAGCCGGCTTCAGGTTTTAATATCCTGTATTCAAATGAAAGTTTATTCTCATCGCTTAATTTCTTATCCAGGTCACGCAACACCCTTTTTCCCCTTGAAAAGGAAACAGTATCCCCATCTCGTTTAATCCAAATACGATCGGGAAGGTCGATATGGCCAAAAGCATGTCCGCTATTTAAAAGGGAACTAACAGAATCTATGTGCGAAAAGTTAATGCGCCTCAAATTTCCTTTTATTTCCGCAATTGCTTTTCTTATAACTCTCCTCTGGGCCGCAATATGCAATTCATTAATTAAAGAGATTGAAAGGGTAACTGAATTATTCTCAGCAGCTAAAAGAACTTTATTGAATATGGAATTTATTAAATCATCTATCCATTCCTCTTCAGATCTTATAATTGATGCAAAACGGTTAATAGTTTCCACTATCCTTTTATTATAAGAAGATTTTAAGTGTGGTATTAAATGATGACGGATTCTGTTCCGAAGGTATCTCTGGTCATTATTAGACTTATCTACAACAAACTTTAATTCATTAACCGCCAGGAATTCAAGTATTTCAGATTTGGTTAATTTTATTAAAGGACGAATAATTTCTCCATTCCTTACCGGTGGTATTCCTGAAATACCAACGGGACCGCTTCCCCGCAATAAATTCATTATTACAAGCTCTGCATTATCATCAGCATTATGACCGAGAGCAATCTTGTTGAACATGTATTTCTCTGCGATACTTTCAAAAAATCTGTAGCGAACAATTCTTGCTGCTTCTTCAAAAGACAACTTTTTTTCATATCGATATTTACGAACGTCTTCCTTTTTAATATAACAAGGCAAATCAAGTATACGTGCAAGAGATGCAACAAACTCAGCATCATCGTCCGAATCTTTTTGCCTGAGACAGTGATTTAAGTGAGCAACACCGACTCTAAGGGAAAATCGTTGGGTCAATGAGAGTATAATATGAAGCAGAGTTACAGAATCAGGCCCGCCTGACACACCAACCAGAACTGAATCCCCTGTCCCGATCATACTGTGAGCCTCAATGGTTGCCTCTACAGTTTTTATCAACTTATTTTTGTACTTCCCAATTTCCAATTTCTATTTTAATCTCTCCCCAATTTCTACTTTCCAATTTCAAGCCGTGAACGATTACATAAAAAGTTATATAAGCTTAATATAACACATAATTAGCATTTTTCAAATTATTATAATTGTTTGCCCTTGAAAAAATTATTTTATGAATTATTTTATACAAATGGTTGTGCTAGGCGGGGAGCTAGCGGTGCCCTATTCCCGAAATCCGCTTAATGCGGGGTTGAATTCCCTCTAAAGGGTTTTATCCTGGACGTTTTCGAGTCATCCTGACCGGTCGCTGCGCAACAGACACTCACGAACCTCGTCAGATCCGGAAGGAAGCAGCGATAAGTGATACAGTCTGTGTCGTGGATTGATCCCGGTTGAGTTTTGGCTTAAATGTTTCAGAAAAAGATTCAATAGAGGGTGCACAACCATACAACCAGCCCTTTCAATAAACACCTTGACATTCTTACATATAGCATTATTTTTTGTTCAAACTTCCGGCCCTGAAAAAGTATGAAAACAACATATAAACTTTCAGATAATTAATTTCACAAGGCCAGAAGGAGGAAGGCGCATTATAGTTATACGTCGACGACTGATAACACAGTGAAATTATTTATATGAAAGTCTATAGGAGCAACTATATCTGATGAGCGACCATAAAAAGAAAATACAAAAAAAAGCTGAAACTGATAAGCACGGTACAGATAATAAAATATCCACAAAAAAAAATTTAGACAAAGAAAAAAAAGGCGAGACCGCTGATCCTTTAAAGGAGATGGAAACAAAGATCAAATCCTTAGAGGAGGAGGTCAAAGAAACATATGATCGCTTCTTAAGAGTTTCCGCTGAATTCGAAAATTACAAAAAACGATCTGCTCGCGAAATGTCTGAGTTCAAAAAGTTTGCAAATGAATCCTTAATTAAGGAATTGCTTTTAGTTGTTGACAATATGGAACGGGCAATAAGTTCGTCAAAAGATGAAGGGAACTCAAATAATGCTTTGGTTGAAGGGATTGATATGACCCTTAAAGAATTACTTAAAATTTTTGAAAAATTTGGTGTAAAACAAGTTAAATCACTGGAAAAGCCTTTTGATCCAAATTTTCATCAGGCTGTTATGCGGCAGGAAAATGATGAACACCCACACAATACAGTGATAAATGAGCTTCAAAAAGGATATCTAATAAATAAAAGATTACTAAGACCGGCAACGGTTGTAGTCTCCATGTCAAAAGAAAAAAAATAACAAGCAGATTATATATAATTACAAGGAGGAGAATAATGGGCAAGATAATAGGAATAGATCTTGGCACCACAAATTCATGTGTAGCTATAATGGAAGGGGGTGAAGCAAAGGTAATAACCAACCCCGAGGGAGGGCGTACCACCCCTTCTATTATTGCCTTTACAGAAAGTGGTGAAAGATTGGCAGGCCAGATTGCGAAAAGACAGGCAATCACAAATCCGGAGAATACGGTCTTTGCTGTGAAGAGACTTATAGGGCGGAAGTTTGCCTCACCTGAAGTACAAAATGATATTAAGATACTTCCTTACAAACTTGAGCAGGCAAGCAATGGTGATATACGAATAAATCTTCTTGGGAAGCAACACAGCCCTGCAGAAATATCGTCTTTTATACTGGCAAATATAAAGAAAACAGCAGAGGAATTTCTCGGAGAAACAGTATCTGACGCAGTAATTACCGTGCCCGCCTATTTTAATGACAGCCAGCGCCAGGCAACCAAGGACGCAGGAAGGGTTGCAGGCCTGAATGTTTTAAGAATTATAAACGAACCGACTGCTGCATCACTTGCTTATGGTATGGATAAAAAAAAGGAAGAAAAAATTGGCGTCTTTGATCTTGGTGGAGGCACATTTGATATATCCATACTTGAAATCGGAGAAGGTGTCTTTGAAGTAAAGTCTACAAATGGTGATACCCATCTCGGTGGAGAAGATTTCGACCTTCGACTTATCGATTATATAGCAGATGAATTCAAAAAAGACCAGGGTATTGATATAAGAAGCGACAAAATGGCTCTGCAGCGTCTGAAAGAAGCTGCAGAAAAAGCTAAGATGGAACTATCCACATCAATGGAAACAGATGTAAATCTGCCATTCATAACCGCCGACGCCAGTGGGCCAAAGCACCTTAACATAAAAATAACAAGAGCCAAACTTGAAGCGCTTGTAAGTGATTTGCTCGACAAACTGGAGAAACCATGCCAACTTGCACTTAAAGATGCAGGCCTCTCTCCAAAAGAGATTGATGAGATTATACTTGTTGGCGGCATGACTCGTATGCCGGCTGTTCAGGAAAGAGTTAAAAAACTATTTAATAAAGAACCTAACAAAGGCGTTAACCCTGACGAAGTTGTTGCGGTGGGGGCAGCCATTCAGGGAGGAGTGCTTAAAGGAGATGTTAAGGATGTTCTCCTCCTCGATGTTACGCCCCTTTCTCTTGGAATCGAGACCCTGGGCGGCGTTATGACAAGGCTAATTGAAAAGAACACGACAATTCCTACTAAAAAAAGCCAGATTTTTTCAACCGCTGCAGATAACCAGCCTGCGGTTTCTATTCATGTTCTGCAGGGAGAAAGGGAAATGGCTGGCGGCAACAAGACCCTTGGACGCTTTGAACTGGTTGGGATTCCACCAGCGCCAAGGGGTGTGCCTCAAATAGAAGTAACCTTCGACATCGATGCCAATGGTATTGTAAACGTATCTGCAAAGGATATGGCTACAGCTAAGGAGCAATCAATCCAGATTACTGCCTCTTCCGGTTTGTCAAAGGAAGAAATAGACAAGCTTGTCAAAGATGCGGAACTTCATGCAGAGGAGGACAAAAAGAAAAGATCTTTGGTAGATGCCCGCAATACTGCCGACGCCTTGATCTATTCAACTGAAAAATCCTTAAAAGACCTTGGAGACAAGGTTGACAGCGCCACCAAGACCAAGGTTGAGGATGCAATAAGCCAGCTTAAAAAAGCAATGGAAGGGGATGATGAAGCGGAGATCAAGCGATTGAGCGATGAATTAACCCAGTCTTCACATAAACTGGCTGAAGCCATGTATCAGCAGGCATCTGCATCTCAAACCGGAGAACAACAAGCCGGTGCGGAAAGCGCACAGCAGGCAAAGACATCCCCAGATGAAGATGTAGTAGATGCCGATTTTGAGGAAGTAAAAGACGAGAAAAAGTAATGTGAGCGTTCACGGTTGTCGGTTTACAGTTAACAGTTTTATGTTTTGATCAACCGTTAACTGTCAACCGTAAACCGTAAACTGTTACAAAGTAATAAAGATGGTCGAGTGGTTGCCTACTCAACTACTCGACCAATTCCCTACTCAACTAAGCTCCAAATTCCAATTCCAATGCCCGGGTCTTTTTTTCATCTTAACCCCTTTGGGCAACGGTTCTATAATATGTACAAAAAAACTGTAACCGGCTTTTTTAAGTCTTTCCTTTTTATCGCGGAGATCCAACTCCCAATTGGGATATACCCAGAAGTCTGATCCGTATTTTTTTACCCAGGCTTGCTCTCCCTTTGGGCTGCTGAATAAATGCTCTGTTTGAACATCTTCTGCCAGAAAGCGTGAGATACTAAGAGGCCAGTTACCGGATATTACAATACCCAAAGGAAGAGGACTGTGCTCCGGTAATTGCAAATAATCTTTTCGGCTCAGCTCCGGGCTGACAATAACTCCGGCAAAGCCCAAATTTGCCAGGGAATCTATGGCCAGCGTATTTGTTATATTGCAAAATGGCCCTGCCCATAGATTTAAATTTTTTTGTTCCTTAAAAAAGGACATCTGCCATGGAATATTCAGGACAAAATTATGGCCGCCTTTTTTTAATATAAATTCAATGGTCTTTTTATATTGTTCTTCATGTTCAGGCCATATAACCGGTGGAAGCCACCACCAGATACCGGGCGCAAAGCCTGTATGAACCTCTTTCAGGGATTCATCATACAGCCAGATTCCAGCCTGATCATGGGATTTTTTCTTGTTCATTTTTCTGAATACATGAATTTCAAATACCCTCTGCTTTTTGATATATCTCTTTGAAAGTCTGACATTAAATGTCGAGGAATCAACTCTAAACTCTTGCGGTTTGGACAGGTTATCCTCAACTTTGGCCATCATCTCTGCAAGGGCCTTTTCCCGTCTGTCTAACAGGAAAACAGGGGCTCCTGACGAAATATTTTTCCCTGAAGCCGGCTTAAGATAAAAGCGCCCCTTTTTAGGCACATATTTGCCGACCATCTTTACGCTATGCCAATGATCGTCTTCATATCCTACGCGCAAAACATCGCCAGGCAAAAGCTCCTCTATCGGAATAAAATAAGGTTTATTTTTATGGCCTTTTATTTTTCCCATATAAAGTCCGGAAGCGGTTTGACCATTTACATTTACAGGATTATATGGCCGTTGCGGCAAAAAATTAAAATGAGTTCTTTCCCTGCCAAGGGCTCTCGATATCAATTGAATAGCTGTTTTCTTCATCTGCGGATCGCTTCCATGATCTCTTAACATTTGATAGGCCTTGACTGTGTAATAAACATAATGCGGACCTTTTTTGCGACCTTCAATCTTCCAAACCTTCACTTCAGGGACAGGCAACAAAATCTTGACAAGCACATCAAGGCTTAAGTCCTGACACGAAAAAAATCTTTTTGTGGTATTTTCCTGACTATAAAACCTGCGGCATGGCTGAACACATCTGCCCCTGAGCCCGCTTTTGCCGCCCATATAACTGCTCCAGTAACATCTGCCTGAAACGCCGTAACAAAGAGCCCCATGGACAAACACTTCAAGACCAAGGCCGCTTGGGCAGGCCTTGGCCATACCCTTGATTTCATCTATACTCAGCTCCCTTGGAACAACTACCAGGTTAACTCCGGGTTGTTTACGGACAAGCTTTAAAGCCATTGGAAAGCTTATATTCGCAAGTGTAGATAAATGGATTTCTCCAGTGAAACCTGTTTGCCTGATTAACTCTATAACTGCCAGGTCTTGTATTATAAGGGCATCAGGTTTAGCAAACCTGTCCAACTGATCAAGAAGCCTTCCTGCAATATTAAGATCATCCTGCTTTAACAACGAGTTGAATGCCACATAGACTTTCGTTCCCATGTCATGTGCAAGCTGAATAAGAGGGATTAGTTCTTCAATAGAAAAATTTTTTGCCTCCATTCTGGCGGATAATATTTTAAGACTGCAATATACAGCATCCGCCCCTGCTGCAAGAGCAGCTAAAAATGAGTCTTTATTCCCGGCCGGAGCTAAAATATCGGGAACGTGTTTTTTATTTTTTCCTGTCATGAACATAGCGCCCTTTGGGCAAGCTATTGAGCTGTTAAGCTGTTGAGCTTATCAGCCTAAGGGTATTCCGATCTTCCCGCATATCCTTTCAAAAAAAGGAAATTTCTACAACTATTATTTTTATGTTCTCATGCCGTTTTACCTGAGCCTGAATTATTTCTCAGAAAACATTCGAGCTGTGCGGTTAGCATTTACTGTGTTTTGTCAGCAAGTTGATTGCTATGAAGGATCTGTTACAAAAGTTGATGGAATAGCAGACTATTTTGATACTTTTGTGATTTTAGATCGGGCAAAGGTAGCCTGAAGCTGTGATGCATAGTTGGGGAAGTTATTTCGTCTCCGTTCCTAATCATAGAAAGGAATTTACATGGTCATGTGCTTGTTGAACAGCTTCTTTAATTTCTTTTGATTTAGGCAGAGTTTCTTCGAGTTTTTCTATATATTTTCTGTTTTGAACAGTCTGGAAAGAGGGGACAAAATTTAAATCATAAACCCAGCCTATTTGTAATAATTTAAAGTCGTTAAGGGTTTTTAAATCCTGCATTAGGACAAGTCTTCGCTGCTTAAGCCTTTCTATAACCCTTTGCGAATATATCGGATCGTCAGACAGGCCAAGTTCTATAGCCGAGCTATGCTTTTTTTCACGTTCATTGCAGTAATCAATAAACAGCTTCCAGATGTCCAGTTTATCAGCATCTCGAATAAGTCGCATAAAAAACAAAGTGTTATCATCTTCGTTTGCAGGGAGGGTGGCTGCGTTGTGATATGCTATGGCTCTTGTGATTAAACGCTTTTCATCAGCTGCGCAGGCGGACAGAACTCTGTGAATAGCTATTTGCCGCAAACCAAGCCTGGCATGGTTTTCAGAGACGAAGTCGTTGAACGTATGATAAGTCTTATACTGCTTGAACCTTCCAATGTCGTGAAATAAAGCAATTGTCTCTGCCAGAACCATATCTTGATCTGAAAGTCCTAACTCTTTACCAAGCATGGCTATATTGCAGCACACACGAATTGTATGTTCTTCTTTTAGTCTTATCAGGTGGTTATAATCAGGATCGTCAGAATAGAAACCAGATACATATTCTGCGAACCATGTTTTCAAGTGTTTAAGGTCATCTCTGGTCATAAATATTTTCTTTCTATAAAATCAGCCAGTTTATCAATTTTTTCAAGGCCAAATCTGGGAACTTTATGGACTATATCTGCATCTGTAACAAGTGCTATGAGTTTGCTATCGTCTAAACAAAGAGGCTCTTTTCGGGTCGCTGCACGAACAATCTCAATTTTGGGTTTATTTTCCTTATTATAGCCTTCTGCTATAATAAGATCTACGTCTTGAAAGTATTTTTCGAGGCAGTCGAGAGATTCACAATCATTATCCTTTATCATGGCAATCTTATCTGTGGATGCAAGAACTACAATATCTGCACCGGCTTTCCTGTGCCGCCAACTGTCTTTTCCTTTTTTGTCGATATCAAATGCTTGACATGTGTGTTTTATACTTCCTATTTTGTATCCGCGCTTTTTAAGCTCAGGAATAAGTTTTTCTATTAGTGTAGTTTTGCCTGATTTAGATTTACCTGCAATACAGATAATAGGAGTTTTTTTTATCATGTTTTTTCTTCACAAAAAGCGCTAACTTCTCAAAAAGTTCGGACACTGTTTCTTCTTTAGGCTCACTTAGATGCGAGTTTCAGATATTCTTATATTTTATTATCAGTGGGCGAGTCTTGTATCATGTAATTTACCCGGATTTATTTAGAAGCTATCTTACCGAGCCCTAACTTCATATTTTTTATTAAGATTTGTGTCAAGTGGATAGTCATCTAAATTGAACGATTTTTACTATACCCATCCCTCAGCAAACTCAACAATTCACGAAAATCTGTGCAATCTGCGGATTAAAAATCTTTACAAAAAAATGACCATGATTTAAATATAGATTTCAGCCGCTATGGATACTGATAGCAATTAAAAACAGTTGCACTTAATTAGGATAAGAGGTTGATATGCAAGATAAAATTACAATTGTTATTGCTACACGAAATAAAGGCAAAAAATCTGAAATCAGTGACCTTTTAAAAGGCTTTCCTGTTGATATCAAAGGCTTGGATGATTTTGGTACTATACCGCATATTGAAGAGGATGGAGATACTTTTGATGAAAATGCATACAAAAAAGCCAGCCTTACAGCAAGAATGCTGGGATTTCCGGCTCTGGCAGATGATTCAGGGCTTTTAGCAGAAGCACTTGAAGGTGCACCTGGAGTTCTTTCTGCTCGCTATGCAGGCAAAAATGCAACAGATGAACAAAGATGTCAAAAGCTTTTGCAGGAAATGGAGGGAAAGACCAACCGCAGAGCAGCATTTGAATGTGTAATTTCCATTGCGGTTCCAACAGGACCTGCCCTGACATACGAAGCTCGCTGCGAAGGATTGATTGCCGAACAGCCCTCCGGATCAAATGGATTCGGATATGACCCGGTCTTCTACTATCCGCCGTTGAACAAAACTTTCGGCGAATTAACCATAGAAGAAAAAAGCCATGTAAGCCACAGAGGAAAGGCTCTCCGAGAACTCAGAGGTGAATTTGACAAGGTTATGATTTGGATCAAACAGCACATGCCTGTTTATGAGAGGAAGGGTGCAGCCTAACAGCCGGAGATCTATTATAAAAGTAATATGCAGCGGTCGCATGATTGTGACTCTTCTTATGGGCTTTAGCTGCGGCCTGCCGCTTCTTCTGACAATAACTGTCTTGCAGGCGTGGATGAAGGAAGAAGGGGTTGATTTAACAGTGATTGGGCTTATGGCCTTAGTTGGGCTTCCCTATACTCTGAAGTTCCTGTGGGCTCCTTTTCTGGACCGTTACACTCTGCCTTTTCTGGGACGCAGACGAGGCTGGCTTCTAATAGCCCAGATATTTTTAATTTTTTCTATTGCGGGCCTGGGGTTGACTGATCCCTGGGGTCATCCCTGGATGGTGGCATTTGCTGCATTACTTGTGACCTTTTTTAGTGCATCACAGGATATTGTTGTGGATGCCTACAGAAGAGAAGATCTCCCAGATGAGGAACTGGGACTTGGTTCTTCTCTTTATATAAACGGATACAGGGTGGGAATGTTGCTGGCTTCCGGCGGCGGTCTTATTTTGGCTGATCACGTCAGTTTCTCCACGGTTTATCTGATAATGGCTGCCTGTGTGCTTCCCGGCGTTTTAACGACGTTCTTTGCTCCAGAACCCGAGATTGCTGCCGGAACTCCTGAAAGCTTAAAAGAAGCAATTCTATATCCGTTGATAGATTACTTCAGCCGAAAGGAAGCCTTGTGGATACTGGCCTTTATCCTTTTTTATAAGATAGGCGATAGCATGGCAAGCGCCATGACTACGCCGTTCTATCTTGACATAGGCTTTTCAAAAACAGAAATAGGCGCTGTCGTCAAACTGTTCGGTTTTTGGGCCACCATAATAGGCAGTTTGATCGGAGGCGTATTAATGCTTCGACAGGGGATTTACCGCAGCCTCTGGATTTTTGGTTTTCTTCAGGCAATATCAACTGCTGGCTTTGCCATTTTGGCACGGATTGGCCACAGTATTTCTGCTTTGTCAGCGGTTATTGCCTTTGAGAATCTTAGCAGCGGGATGGGGACGGCTGCTTATGTTGCATTTATGGCCAGCATAACAAATAAAAAATTTACAGCTACACAATATGCTCTTCTCAGCAGCCTTATGGGTGTTCCAAGGGTACTGGTATCGGCTCCTACCGGTTTTTTTGCCAAAAATTTGGGCTGGGAAAATTTTTTCATTTTTTGTACCCTTATTGCTATCCCGGGAATGTTGCTTCTGTTAAAATTTGCATCATGGAATTCAGATGAACGAAGACGAAAAACTTAAACGGACAATTGAACTATACAAAAACCTGAACAGACAGAGAAAAGAAATTCTTTCTCTGCCTGCTGAGAAGGCTTTGGACCGTATTCTGGATTCACCGCAGCCGGCAGCTATTGTTCATTCATTTCCAGAAGAAGATTTTTATTTTTTGATAAACGACATAGGGGTAGAAGATTCTCTGCAGCTTTTGTCTTTTGCCTCTGACAAACAGTGGGAATACCTTCTTGATATAGAAGTATGGGAAAAGGATAGAATTAGCATAAACAATGTTACGAAATGGCTTAACCTGTTTATTAAGGCTGATTCACAGCGTTTCGTAAGGTGGTTTTTAAATAAAAAAACTGAATTCATTGAATTTTATCTTTTCAAGAATATCGAGGTAAAGATAAGGGAACACGACCAGGATCCGTCAATTTTTGGTAATGACTTTTTTACGATAGATGATGTTTTTTACATAAGATTTGTTGATTTACCATTAGGCGAGGAATCAGATAGTAATTTCATAAAAACTCGCAATGAAGTTCTGTCTAAATTTATAGACAGGCTTTCAGCCTATGATCACAACATTTATCAGAATGTTCTGCTGGAAGCTTTAAATATTATACCATCTGAATATGAAGAAAAGGCTTTTAGATTGCGTAATGTCAGGCTTGCTGAAAAAGGTTTTCTGCCGTTTGATGAAGCAATAGGAATATATCAGCCTTTAAAACCAGAGGCTTTAAGCAGGCAGAGCGCAAAATTTATTACAGAGAGTTCTGAGGAGAGGTTGTATATTCCGGTTCCTCATTATTCAACAGCAATGCGCAAGCAAGACAACCTTCTTACAGACTCTTTAAAAAAGATAGAGAAAGATGATATTCTGCAGCAGATTCAGGTCGAGTTGGCAGGTCTGGCAAATCAGATAATAGTTGCTGACCAAACAGTAATTAAGAATAAAGAGGAGTTAGGTGATCTAGTTAAAAAAACCTGTGGATATATAAGTATGGGGCTGAAACGATTGACGGAAGAAGGCAGTGACCTAGACGAAAATCGTGCTGTTGCATTGATACAGAGGTTCCCGCTTTCCCAGATTTTCAGGGTGGGATACGGACTTGTCATAGAGCTTAAATGGCGGGCTGAAAAATGGCGTAAAATTAGCTGGTTTGAAAAAAACAGACTGCCTCTAAGCTTTTGGGGAGAGGGGTGGATAGGTGTTCTGGGCGGGCTATTGATAAAGAGGCCGCTTTATTATGACAATTACAAGACAGGCTTACTGTACAGGGAATTTTATTCTATTGAAGATATTAAGCATACTGAAAAAGTATTAAATGAAATTATAGCTTTTGACAGACTTCTTTCTCATATAACAGTAAATCTCGCCCCCCCTTATAGTGGTTCACTTACCTATAAAAATTTAGTATTGACTCTCTGGGCAAGACATCATCTTGGTCTTTCAGATGTTCTTATCCCGCTTAATATTGATGAGTTTAAGATGTTTTTTGATAATCTATGGGAATCCAGCGAAAAGCCGCGCAAAACAAACATATTAATGAAAGAATCTTTTTTAAAATGGTTTTCAGAAAAAACAGGTCTTGACCCTTATGATATTAGCAGAGAACTTGGGCAGACAATGGAAAATCTTTTCAGCGATATTGAAAGTGAATATGGTTCGGTTTCAAAAAAAGATCTAAATTCAAAATATATACATCTTTTTATAACGAAGTAACTTTACTTGTTGGGTGAAATATGATAAAAACAAAAAATATAGTTATTTAAAGATGTTAGACAGTTTTAAGGTAGCCAGAACTTATTGAGAAGTTACGTTTTTATTGGCTTAATGTCTGTACTGGTTTAAAAATCAGAAAGAAAGGATATGGGAAGTGGAAATTATTGTATTATTGAAGCAGGTTCCGGCTACGGAATCATTTATCGGGATTGCCGATGACGGAGTATCCATAAAGACTGAAGATATCAAGTGGGTCATTAACCCCTATGATGAATATGCCGTTGAAGAAGCTCTTCGTATAAGGTCCGCGCATGGAGGCACAGTTACGATTATTTCTGCGGGTCCGGAAAGATCGGTTGAGGCAATAAGAACCGCTTTGGCGATGGGAGCAGATAAGGGATTGCTGATAAAAAATCCTGCAGCAGATAACTGTGATGGACTGGGCATTGCACGCATTCTTGCGGCAGCCCTGAAAAATATAGAGTTTGATCTTATTATTGCCGGCCAGCGAGCTGTTGACGATGATAATTTTCAAGTCGGCACAGCTTTAGCGGAATTTTTAAGTATCCCAAATATTTCTCTTGTTATAAAAGAAGAAATAGTTGACGCAAAAATCAGATGTTACCGGACTGTCGAAGGAGGAACCGTAGTGCTTGAGGCTCCATTGCCGGCTCTTTTTACAACGCAGAAAGGGCTGAACGAGCCGCGCTATGCTTCTCTTCCGGGAATCATGAAGGCAAAAAAAAAGCCCCTGGATATTAAGTCTCTTTCAGATATAGGGATTGATGCTTCAGAGATCGGTGAACCAGGGGCAAAGGTTTTGGCGATGAAACTGCCTCCTGAGAGAGAGGGGGGAAGAATCATTAAAGGAGAGTCTTCACAGGCAATTGCAGCAGAACTTGTCAATGCTCTTCATGAGGAGGCAAAGGTTATTTAATGCCCGAACGAAAACTGCTAATTTTCCCAATTTCTGCGTCAGGCCTATATTTTAGTCTGGTGATTTTATGAAAAATATTCTAGTTACAGGAGGTTGTGGATTTATTGGGTCGAATTTCATTCATTATATGCTTGAACAACCTGATTTTACTGGACGGATAATAAACGTTGATAAATTGACCTATGCCGGAAATCCTGAAAACCTGGCAGGAATTGCTGAAAGATTTTCTGAACGGTATGATTTTATTAAGGCAGATATATGTGATCGTAAAGCCATGTCAGAAATTTTTAATAATTATAAAATTGATGCTGTTTGCCATTTTGCTGCTGAATCGCATGTTGACAGATCTATTGCCGAGCCGGATTCTTTTATAAAAACAAACATTTTCGGCACATTTAATCTGCTTGAACTTTCCAGGAATAGAAAGGCCCTTTTTCACCATATAAGTACTGACGAAGTTTATGGTTCTCTTGGAAAGGATGGCTTTTTTACCGAGGCTACGCCTTACAGTCCTAATAGTCCATATTCAGCTTCAAAGGCATCTTCCGACCACCTTGTAAGGGCTTACAATAAAACATACTCTTTGCCGGTAACGATTTCCAATTGCTCAAATAATTATGGCCCATATCAGTTTCCCGAAAAACTAATCCCTCTTATTATACTAAATTCCCTTGAAGGAAAGCCCCTTCCGGTTTACGGTGATGGCAGGAATGTAAGAGACTGGCTGTATGTAAAGGACCATTGCAGAGCTGTTTGGTTAATAATGAAAAATGGAAAAAGCGGAGAAACATACAATATCGGCGGCAACTGTGAAATGCGAAATATAGATATTATAACTATAATTTGTGATATTATAGATAAAATGTTGCCCAGAGATGATAGTATGCCAAGAAGGGACCTGATAACCTTTGTAAAAGATAGGCCAGGTCATGATCTAAGATATGCCATTGATTTTAGCAAACTGCAAAAAGAATTGGGATGGCATCCTGATGAATCTTTTGAATCAGGAATAAGAAAGACCATTAAATGGTATATAGATAATAAAGGTTGGGTAGATAAAGTTAAAAGCGGAGAATATATGTCTTGGATAGAGAGACATTATAATTTATAGATAATTGCTATAGACTTTCAGATAATTAATTTCACTGTGTTATCAGTCGTTGACGTATAACTAATACGCCTTCCTCCTTCTGGCCTTGTGAAATTAATTATCTGAAAGACTATTTAACAACTCGATAGTATAGGAATTTCCATTTTTCATAGTAGGGGCGAATCTTGTATTCGCCCTAATCGGGGCGATCACAAGGATCGCCCCTACGAAAAAATAATATAATCACAGCC
>Ga0164313_10002438_pt1 | contig 16695 bp, 12 predicted proteins | sample GuaBasSedimGuay4_FD_113735 | JGI IMG/M metagenome (GOLD analysis project Ga0164313, IMG submission 113735) | Subseafloor sediment microbial communities from Guaymas Basin, Gulf of California, Mexico - Guay4, Core 4569-4, 0-3 cm | ecosystem: Environmental > Aquatic > Marine > Hydrothermal vents...
GACCTTGAGAATTGGGATATACTCCCAAATCAACTGGTGGCAAAAGAGACTGCGTTGCAGGGCGCTTGCCTTTGAATGGGAGATACCGCTCCATGAGGGTTTTTAAACCCAAGATCATTGAAGATGGCGACGAAGTATGCGTCTCAGCACGAGTCGAGGTTAGTTCCGCGAAGACCGAACTACCAAATGAGCTCTGGTTCAGGTTTCCAATAAGCTGTATTAATCATGTAAGCGATCATCTGAACGGGTTTGCCGCTGCCCTGCTGCCGCTTGCCATGATGCTTGGGGAGGACCTCTACCTGGAGGGTGTATTGTCCCCTCACTTGCTCATGGGGATGGAAGAATACCAGCGCATTCAGTGTGCATGGAAGCCCACGTCCTTCAAGCCTGTCAGTATTGGTCAGGATCAGTTGCAAGCTGCGGAAGTTGACTCCCTGGCATCTGGAGTTGGATGCTCATTCTCCGGAGGTGTCGACTCTTTCCACACTCTGAAACGTCATCTTCCCGAGAATGAGCGAAACCCGTCCTATAGAATCTCCCATTGCCTGATAATCAACGGATTCGACCCCGATTCCGACATCGAAAGCAAAGGACATTTCTTGCGAATCCAGAAATTGATCGAACCGATATTGATGAAACAGGGGGTTGAGCTTATTGTTTGTCGAACGAACTATATGTCCTTCAGTGATGCCTGGATCACCAAGCAATCCTTTGCAGCGTTGGTCACTGCCCCGGCACTCGTTCTCGGGCGCCTTTTTTCGTGCTTTTTCGTACCCTCGTCGTACCGCTTTGATGATTTCTTCCGTGATGGATCGCACCTCATGCTCGATCATCTTATAAGCACAGAATCAATGGAAACCATTCACGACTCATCACACCTTTACCGCTCTGAGAAAACTGCTGCCATTTCAGACTGGAGCGCAACATACTCAACTCTCCGCGTGTGTTTTAACAAGACCAATTTCGATGAAGAAACGAATTCAGTTCAGAACTGCTGTAAATGCGAGAAATGTATCAGGACCCTGAAGACGCTGGAGATCCAGGGGAAACTAGGTGAGTACACGGTATTTCCAAAAAAACCGAGTCACCTGGATGTATGGAAGCTCAATTTCAAATTCAAAGGCACCCGCGTTCATGCAAGGGAAGTCATGTCCATGGCATGGACAGCCGGTAAGTGGGACATCTGGTTCGACTACTGTATAGCAATTGCAACTACTTACATATTAAGGATTCCAAAATCTTTGCTTTGGCACACCCACACCTTTCTGAAGGAACGATCGGAATTCTATGCAGTACATGTTCACAGGTTATTTCCCAATCTGTACAGGACAGCCCGGCGGATCAGATAGACAGCCATGCATGCTCATCCACTGCGGCCCACCAGGGAACCTGATCAAGTTCAGTGGTGAAACGTGGGATCGCATCAACTGGTGATCCTGCAACACGTGACATATATCCTCGCCACTGGATAATGCCGGCAGAAAAGGTGGACAGGGGGGTCCCCACGAATCGCCATCCCAGACAACAGCTCAACATGTCCAGAATCCCTTCAAGCCTTGCTTCCCCGCTGTGCTTTGTCGCCCAACAGACCGGATTCCAGCCCCGTCCACGACAGGCATCAAGAAGCTCCTGGTCATACTCGTCACTCACGATTAACAATGAACCTACTGAATCGGCGCCGTGTCTGTACAACGCCTCGACAACTTTAGCTACGGAAAGATAGCGTATGTCCTTATACAAATGAAAATCACCACGTCGCACATGGACTGCCAGGTACCCGCCAGGCTTCAAACCATGAATCGCCAGTAGTTGTGTCGCCTGGTCGAGCAGATCCCCACGAATCCGAAAGGCCCGGTGTATCAGTGCATAATGGCCTGTATCGCTTCCGAGCACGCTGGCTACGCAGCCAAACATGCGCGTAGTCCTGGGGAAATACCAGCTTTCGCGATCCTGTTGCCAAAGATATTTTTCTTTCACCAGCCTCACTGTGTTGGTTGCCCCCAAATGCGCCGGGACCTCCCACTCGTCATCTATCCGGGTGTCCGGGGGCAACACGGGCACTGCTGCCCTGAACGCAGCTTCATCGAAATAATCAAATAGATGCGAATTACCGCCGGGTATGAGGTACCACTGGCCGGGAGTAGGAAGAACCAACACACGATCGTAACGCGCGGCCAGACACACCAGCACCTCCACTTGCATACGAATGTTGTTTAATCCACCAAGGTCCCACTCAAAACGGATCATCCGATGTGGACGGCGCGCAGGACGAGGACCACTGACGGAAGGGGCTCCGAGCCCCTGCTGAAGCCAGTTACGTCCTTCGGTCCAGTCGGCAGCGGACGGTTGCTGGACACAATGAACAGTGGTGACGAGCTGATTGGGATCACGGCCGTCATGCCTTCCATAGCGAAAGTAGTGTAAAAGCGGGTTGAGTCCGGCAGCGGCAATTGAAGGGCCCTGGTCAAGGTAATATCCCGTATCGAAGAAAGGACCGGGATCGTACCTGTTCTGAGCGCCATGACGAATAAAGTGAGCCAGGGGATTCTGTCCCGACACGATGACATCGGGGTATTTATCCAGGTAGTACTCTGTATCGAAAAGTGGATTTGGGTTCTTGCCTTCGAATACACCGATGAATACATAGTGAAGAACTGGCGACAGCTTCAGCAGGTATCTGTCAGTTCTGGGTACCTGATAGACCTGGGGCCAATAACAGGCTATGTGGAACAGCCCTGAGCGTCGAATCAGAAACGCATCCGTGAGTGCTCGAATGATATTGATCCTGTTCCTCATTCCAAGGTATCACCAGGTTTGATCTCTTTGTTCAGGATTTCCGTATAAGAACATTTATCATATCCATGCTCAGAGCAGAGTTACGATCTGTTCATGGAGACGATATATGTGTTTCACTTAAGCAACAACTGATTTATTGTGCGCACGAAGTACTCTTTCATGAACAGGTCAGTAGCTCGCCCAATAAAAAAGGAAAAGAACATATTGGATTGGTGTGAATGAAATGTCCCGGTAACCGGCAATTGTTGATTTAATGAACAGACAACAAAAATATTGGGAAATGATCGCCAGGAAGTGGCAACGGGAGCGCCGCCACACCTTGTGGCGTCAACACAGCGATGCTGTAAATTTGAAGTTGGTACAGAACTGGTGGCCCGACGAACCGGTCGAACATGTACTGAAGACTGACTTGTTCGACGAAGCCTTTGGTGAAGGTGTGTATCCGTATATGCGCTCAAATGCCAAATTTATTAGCGGCATTGATATTTCTGACACTATCGTTGCTGCGGTCCAAAAGAAGCGACTGAATCTGCAGGCCGCGGTCGCTGATGTCAGACGGCTGCCTTTTCGGAGCAACAAATTTGATCTCATCGTTTCCAATTCAACCCTCGATCACTTTAAGTCATTGAGTGATATCAGTATTGCCCTGGATGAGTTGTATCGCGTTCTTCGACCGGGTGGCCGGATGCTGCTTACCCTGGATAATCTCCGCAACCCGATTATCGCCCTGCGACAAGTTCTGCCGTCTGGTTTAACGAATACCCTGGGCCTGGTCCCCTATTATGTCGGCCCCACATATGGCCCCCGGGGTTTATCCCGGGCAGTCCTTGATGCCCGGTTCCGGATCACCAATACGGCGTCCTTGATGCATTGCCCCAGGCTGGTCGCTGTGGCCGCCGCCGGTTTCCTGCAACGACATGCAAAGTCCTCTGCTCAACACCGGTTTCTGCGTGGTCTGATGGCCTTTGAAAAGCTGTCACACCTGCCCACGCATTCTCTCTCCGGCCATTATGTAGCAGTAAACGCTGTCAAGTGATAATGAAGTAAGCCATGATTTTTCGTGCTTGAACACTGGGTTGTTAACCATTTCCGTGTGTTTTTGACCTGTTCTTTAAGGCTGGTAAGGTTGAATTGACAAGTCTTCTGGCTATTCTCAGCAGGCTTCTTATTATATTCCGCGTTTTGCTTCTGGCCATGGCATATCTAACATCAAATACTATTTTTTTCCTGCCTTTAAATTTTGCATAATCTTTGATCTCTTTTGCAAACCAGAAGTTGTGTTTCGCATACAGTCTCCAGGTTCTAACTTTGTTTCTGCTTAAGGGTGAAGGGAATGTCTTGTATTTTGAGAGAAAACCAGCAGCTTCCAGAGTGATCATAGTTCTTACGCATTTTTCACATTTGCAGCAGTTGCTTACGCCAATGTCCTCCCAGCAGACCCTGAGTGTGTCGTATGTTTCCGGCCAGTTAGCAATTGCCTCTGTTTTTTCAACCCTTGATTTATGACTGCCGTGAATAGTAACCGTCAGTTTTTCCGTAGATAACAAGTGATTTGTAAAGGCATTTGAGCCTCTTGGAAGTACTTGGGAATAGGAAAGACATGATGCGATATGAAAAGTAGAGATTAAGCGACCCAGAATTAAAGGCACGCTTGCCAGCACCGGTCCGTCTATACTGGCAGGAGGTATTCTTCCTTTGTAAAAGTCCGCAAGGTTCGTCGCTACATAGACTAATTCTATTCCGAGTTTCCTGGATAGTTTTTCATAACTTTCTCTGATAAGTTCGTAAGAATGATTAAGTGTGTCAGTACGAGGGAGAGCAAATCCGTCCAAAAGCAAGCCGTGAGTTATCTGGTGGTTTGGATTGTCTTCGTTCGCTGGTAGATGCTCGTAGACTGTATAGAATGAGTCCACACCTCCGGAGAATGTACACATGACCCCTTCGGGTGTTTTCTTTTCTCTCTCATATCCATCACAGCTAATCTGCACGGTCTTGAAGTCTTTTGGGTGCCAGAAGTTAAAGAATTTCTGAAATTTTTTTAGTCCATATGCCAGTTTTGAAGACATTTTTCCTTCTGCTTTAATGTCCTCTCCCAGGTGCATCGCCAGGAAAAGCACAGCAGAAACAAATCCGTTTAAACTCTTGGAGATATATTCCTCATATTCTTTATCGAACTCATACCATAATATGTCGGAGTACGCCTTTTTTGTCTCAACTTCTATGTAAGCCGATACTCTGACTTTATCACCTTTTTTTTCGATCTTTGGGCTATGTATTATCATTTTGGTGGTTTTCCAAAGTTTCTGTTTTTTGATTCTTTCTATACAAAATGGCGCTTCTCGTTATCAATGCATATGACAGCGCTTGGGCTATTTCCCAAGAGATGCTCTTCTGCCACACTTTATCCAGTCTAGCCTGCTAATCGCAGGTTTTGTATATTATGTTGTATCAATGCAGGTCAAAATCCGGGACACGGATGCGCTGACAGGCATTGATTCTCAGGAAAAGGGCTTTTATCCTGCTTGATCTACACCCACACCTTTGTCCAGCTATGAGCCCGGAGATCAATCGAGTGAACATCAAGGAGTTCGACGCAGCGAATATCGAGCGACTGCCCGAGGCTCCCGAGTACATCAGAGCACTGGTCCGGGATGGTCCGTGTACTTATGTGGATAACGCCCGGGTGACGATGAAAGCCCTGAGCATCGATGACATTGTGCTCCCGATCGTGATCAGCGAACCGGGTCTCGAGAACTCTGACGTGTGCTCGCCCTCCACGCATTATGTGTCCTACACACTCGAGGAACTCGTCAAGCGTCGCCCTTGGATCCCGCGGTCGATTTTTCAGGGTTTTCTGGGAGCATTCGGGGCGGCAGTGTCTTGCTGCGAACTCGACCGGGTCGTGTACGTGAACAACTGGCTCCTGACGACCAATCCGCACGAACCACTTACGCCTGAGCAACTGTATGAGCTGACCGAATTCCTGCGGGAGAGATATCCGGATCATGCCATCGTCCACCGATCGGTGAACCCGTACCTACACAAGGAGCACTATGATGCACTTATAGAATGCGGTCACAGGATGGTCAAGAGTCGTGTGGTGTACTTGATCGACCCGATGGACGAACGCGTGAACTGCCGGAGTGATGTGAGGAGGGACCTGAGGCTGCTGCGCCATTCCTCATATGAGGTGGTCGACCACGGAGGGATCACAGATAGCGACGTGCCCCGCATGGTCGAGCTGTACCGTTCCCTCTACTTGGACAAACACAGCTTCTTGAACCCGCAGTTCGATGCTCGATTTTTCTCCCTGACGCTCCGCGGCGGGCCGCTTGAGTACAAGGCTCTGAAGAAAGGGGGAAGGATCGATGCCATGCGCAGCTTCTTTGTCAGGGGTGGCGTGGTGACCGGGGCCTTCGTCGGTTACGACCAGAGCGTGAGCCGGAGAGAAGGGCTGTTCCGACAGCTCTTCGGACTCTTGTTCATAGAAGCGCGGGAGCGGGAAATGCTGCTGAACTGGAGTGCCGGGGTCGGCGCCTTCAAGATCCAGCGTGGGGCTTTTCCTGTCACAGAGTACGACGCTGTCTATGATCACCACCTCTCCGTGAGGCGGCGTTTGGGATGGCACCTGGTACGTCTGGAGGGCAAGGGCTGGGGGTCGGGTCTGTAAGCGTACACCCGCCATCGGCAGTTATTCCAGACTCAAGAGCCAGGACTCAGCCTCAGCGATATCTCCCTTGCGGTTTGATAGTATCTCAGCTTCTTCACGTAACCGGTCGCTGTCATCGTAGCGGCGTGAGCTTTGTTTGGAGTGACGTCTTAAGACATTGCTTTGCAGGAGCTGAAGAAGTTCTTCATCTTCGATTGAGCAACCAAAATGGGCCGCCACCCGGATCAGGGTGGCTTTCTTATCTCGAAAAAAATCATCGCTGGCTATCGTCATCATGCCACTTGAATGGCTTTTTTCATGACGTTTCACAGTCCCGGTATGTAATTTCCAATAGAGTGCAGTTTTGAGATGAGAAGGGAGAGAATCCAGTTCGGTCCGCAGGCCTTCGAGTCCTGAATTTTGCCACAGCCATTCAATGTTGAGATGAGCTTCGATCCACTTCACCCGTGAAGTACCATATTTGAGTACGGCGGCGAGGTAGCTTTCCAGCCTGGGGCGGAGATAGATGCACCGTATGCCAGGGTCGAACTCGTGAGCATGAAGATCTATCCCCGTTGCTGCGGGAATGGACTTTATAATGGCTTGTTGTTGCGGCTCCCATGTTCGGGAAAAAAGACGAAGAGCTGATCGGTAGATATCACGGAATTGCTGTTCCGGATAGCGGTTTGCGTACCTGGGTTCGAACATCAAGTCGGATAGTCTGGCCCAGACAACAGGTTCCCTGTAAACAAAGAAAGGCGACAATGCTTCCAGCATGTTTGCCATCAGAGTGGACCCGCAATAACCAGGATGACTGATAATGTGAGGCAACGGACTACTTAGTCCTTCGATCGAATCAGCAAGTCCTGGTAGTTCCCTGATATCGACAGTCCACAGTCCACCCATCGTGCTATGAAAATTGCCTGGCCTGCTGGCATCCAGGAATACCGAGTTCCGATAGGCGCGCTCGTCCATGGTATCGATCCGCACGAATCCCGTATTAAGTTCCGCGTTGCTCAACAGGTGTTCGGGGGTTTTTGTCAGATGAAGGTCTCCGGCCAGGTATTTTTTTGGGGTGTCCCTTATTCTATTTAGCCGTTTTCGCATTGACTGACGGAGTTCTGAAACAGTCCGGGTAACACTGGCTTTTTGTATTTTCATTATTGTCCAAGAATGAATCGGCAAGAAAATAATCGCCCATGGCTTATAACAATGGATTTAGGTGTATAGATACCGTCTTCGATTACAAGTAAGTTTTCAAGGGTTATAGAGTAACCTGATAGCTCCATTTTTCTCCCAGTTTACCTCCAAAAACCACCAAGGTCTGCTTCCCATGACTGAGAAGTTCCCATATTCAGCGCGTTGGCAGGCTGAATCTTGCCGTAGGCCCGCATGCAATCCTGCCGCGTGTTCCGATGCAGCAAAATGTGGCTTAAATTGACTTAAAACCCTTCTAGCAATTCGGCCAGAGGTGGGGCTCTGCATTCTGGCAGCAGATCAATTGCGACAGAAGACAGCTTGTCATTCAGGTCATGCATACCGATATAGTGAATCGAACTGTCGACGCGGAGATTCAGAAGCAGTATATTCCAGTCATTGCGCGCCGGGCGCAAGGCCCAGCCGGATTAAAACCAGTCATTTTGACAAGGGTGTCTTGCCTGACCCATGTTTCGAGGTGTACCCATGCCAAATATCAAATGGTTTCCATATACTTTTCCCAACAGGCTCAACGACAGGCCCGTTGTCGAGATCACCTTGCATTTTCTTCCTGCCGATGAAATTCAGTATCCGATGGATATCGCCCCGATCCGGCAGTGCCTTGAACAAGGGGGTATCCTGCATCCGAACGAGGTCTTCCCGGCAGATCCCCTGCCCAATGACTTTACGGGGTGGTACACCAGCCTGTTGGTGCAAACGGCCCTGTTGTTCCAGAGCAAGGCCGGTCACCGTGTGGGCTATTACACGGTCTGCGGCGATCCGGATCAGTCCGAAAGGAGCGCCCTGATGGAGCACGAACAATGCGACGTCGGCATGACGGCGGTCAAGTTGGCGACTGAAACCATATCGGGTGAACGCAAGTTGCTGGCTAAGCCTTTCGAGCAATTTAGTGCTTTCGCGGTGGACCGCTTGCTGCCGGTTGACACCGGGTCGATCATAGCCGTGGCCCGGCGCCGTGGCATTCCGGCTATCCAACTCGAACGTCAACCATACAGGCGCGAGCAATTTGACCACCTGACAGGTGGTGACTGTATTCGCCGCAACGGTCTATTGATGCTTGGACACGGGGCGCATCAGCATGTCCTGGACGGCCTGTTCTGTCTGGACACGTCAGATGATTTCAAGCGACTGCTGAATGACAAACAAGGACGACGGGATCTTCTACAGGGAACTGGCGTGCCAGTGGCGGATTCAGGGAGAGACGACGGGGGTGCGGCGCAACGATACCAGTACCTGCTGGTTAATGGCCAGGTGGTAGCGGCGAGACCAGTGCCCGATGGTTCCTGGGCCGAGCCCGGGACACTCGACCATGCGGTGGTGGAGCACCTGCTGCAGGTCGCCCATGCTCTCGGTTTTGCAGCAGTGGCTGTGACAGTGTTGACGGGCGGTGAGGTGGTGGATTTCGACCTGGCGCCACGGCTGGACCAGCATCTGGAGAGTTCAAAAAACATGGTCCTGCTCGAGCGTGCCGGCAACCTGTTGGTTGATTGGTTGTTCGGCGATGTGGATGACACCCGTATGCCGGTTATCGCGATCACCGGAACCAACGGCAAGACCACCACAGCGCGGATGGTCAGGGAGATTTTGGCCTGCGCCGGCGACCGACCCGGACTGGTTTGCACTGACGGGGTCTACCTGGATGACAAGCAGGTGTCGGATACGGACGAATGCATGATCGCTGGGCATCTGAAAGTGCTGACCAGCGCGGCGGTCAACAGGGCCGTCCTGGAATCTCACCACACCGGCATCCTGCGCTATGGCTTCGCCTTCGATCGGTGCGAGGTCGCCATTTGCACGACAGTCGCAGATGACCATTTGGGACTCACCGTGCGTACCGTGGAGGAGATGGCAGTGATCAAGCGTGCATTGCTGGAACGGGCCATGGATGCGGCAGTCCTGAATGCAGACAATGAACACTGCCTCGACATGGTTGAACACCTGACCGCTGACAAAGTCTGCCTGGTCTCAACCTCTTCGGTTGCCGATGACCTTAGTCACCAGGGTCCTGAAGGCCGCACTTGCTGTTGCGTGCTGGAGTCGGTGGACGACGAGGACTGGGTAGTGATTTACGATACCATCCGTGTTCCGGTGGTCCCGGTTGCTTCGATGCCTGCTACCTTCGGAGGGCGTGCCACCTTTAACGTGTCGAACGCTATGCACGCGATCGCTGCCTGCTATTTTTTTGGGTACGACGTTGATGCAATCAGGGCGGGCATGGAGCGCTTTCGGATGGATTTCGACAATACGCCGGGACGTCTGAATTTCTACGACACCTACCCGTTTGACGTGCTGATGGATGCCATGAAAAACCCTGCCGGTGCAGCGGCGCTTGGTCGTTTCGTCGAGCAAATCAAAACTCGCGGCAGGAAATACCTGATGGTCCAGGCGCGTGGCGACCGTGATGACGGGTTTATCAAGGCGATGGGAACAGCACTTGCCGGACAATTCGACCACTACATATGCCAGACCCACTCGGTCTATCCCGGGGAACCAAAAGATCGGGCGCCGGCGTTGGTCAAGGCCGCGTTGCTCGAGGCCGGCGTGGGGGAGGAGCAGATCACTCTCATGGCGGATCTTTCCGAGGCGGTAGATACCCTGCTGAGAATGGGTTCGGAAGGCGACTTGCTGGTGTTCGCGCCCGGGACCGGCCAACCGAAATCAAAAGTGTGGAGCCAAATTCTCGCTTTTGAGTTCGAGGCCGACGCGGGCGGCTTGGAAAGGCAATGAGTCGAAGTCGATTTTTGTGTACAAGGTTGCTGGAATTCACAAGCACTTCACAGCTTAATCACCAAAAGTACATTGCCAAATCTGATCAAACTTCACCTTTTCACCAATAACCTTGGTCAATCTAAGCAAAACATCTAAACTACCCGCAATGAAACGTCTGTTACCTTTCCTGTTGTTACTTACCAGTTCGGTCAGCCTCGCGGAATCCGGGGCATACCGGGTCGAGGTGATTATATTTCGTAATCTGCTGGTTGCTTCTGATGCGACTCAAATCAATGAACTCCGAAGTTTTTCACAGTTCCCGGATCTTGAAGATACCCGGCCACCTAAAGAACCGGTTGAAAGACCTGCTAATAAACTGACACCCGAACTGCCCGACGATTTGGCAGATTTGGTGCGTGATGATCTGCCCGATGATTTGCAGGTAGGTTCCGGGAGAGGAACCTACATGGATGATGTCTGGCGGCGTTTGCGGTCCAGTGAAGGCTACCGGCCATGGATCTATACTTCCTGGGAGCAAAATCGTGTTGATTATTACCCGCCGATGCGTATTCATAATCCGCAAATCATTGATACACAATTGCGCTCACCAACACACATCATGATCGCAGACCTTACGAGCGATGACCCTTTAAGTGCATATCGAAGTAATTTTTACCAGTTGGATGGCAGCGTGCAACTTCGACGGAGCCGGTTTCTGCACCTGTTCCTGGATCTCGAATACCGTCAGGAAAGTGTACAAACTAATACTGAAGCAGGTTTTCCGGCCAGCTATGATTTTTTGACTGGCGCTGAACAGGAAACTTCAGACCGTTCGGAATACGATGTTTTCAAGCTAAAACAGAACCGGCAGATCCGTACCAACGAAATGCAATACTTCGATACCCCTTATTTTGGTGCACTGGTTTTTGTCACTTCTATCGCGGCACCAAAACCTGCCATGCAATAGACGGGCATATAATGTCGCGGCCTGTTGCAGACAAAAAACTCAATCTATAACGGAGCATTACCATGGACTTTTTGCAATTAACCAAAGCCCTGCTGGTGACGATGGCACTGGTCTGCGCAACTGCAATCGCTGACAGTTCGACGAAGATTGAGATCCCGTTTGATAAATTCACACTCGACAACGGGCTGACCGTTGTCGTCCATGAAGACCGCAAGGCACCGATTGTGGCTGTCAGTATCTGGTACCACGTTGGATCGAAAGACGAGCCCGAAGGTAAAACCGGGTTTGCACACCTGTTTGAGCACCTGATGTTCAACGGTTCTGAAAATCATGATGGCGAGTTCTTCGAGCCAATGGAACAGGTCGGCGCAACTGCCATGAACGGCACAACCTGGTTTGACCGTACCAATTATTTTGAAAACGTACCGACACCTGCACTGGATATGACCCTGTGGCTCGAATCGGACCGCATGGGCCATCTGCTGGGTGCGGTTACGCAGGAAAAACTGGATGAGCAGCGTGGCGTGGTACAAAATGAAAAACGTCAGGGCGACAGCCAACCTTATGGCATGGTTGAATACCGCTATCTGGAAGGCGTGTTCCCACCGGGCCATCCTTACCGTCACAGCACCATTGGCTCAATGGCCGATCTCGAGGCGGCCTCGCTGGATGATGTTCATCAGTGGTTCAAAGACTATTATGGCGCTGCCAATACCGTTCTCGTTCTGGCCGGTGACATTGACACTGAAAAAGCCCGTGCACTGGCTGAGAAGTATTTTGGCGATATCCCTGCCGGTCCGCCTGTCAAACGCATGAAGGCCATGGTGCCGGAGCGCAGCATTGATTCCCATGAAGTCATGTACGATCGCGTCCCCCATACCCGCAGCTATCGTTACTGGGCGGTACCCGGACGAACTGAAAAAGAGAACATACAACTGAACCTGGCTGCTTCCATATTGGGCTCGGGCAAAAACTCCCGTCTGTACCAGGCTCTGGTGTATAAAAACCAGTTGGCAAATACCGTCTCTGTTTATGTTCAAGACCATGAACTGGCGAGTATTTTCACCATCGATGTCAAACTTAAAGAAGGCACGTCACTGGATGAGATCAACAACATTGTAGATGCCGAATTGGAACGCTTCCTGAGCTATGGACCAACGCCGGATGAACTGGCGCGTGTCAAAACCCAGACAAACGCATCACTTATTCGCGGTCTTGAACAGATCGGCGGGTTCTCGGGCAAGGCAACTGCGCTTGCGCGCGGCGAGTTGTATGCAGGTGATCCCGGTTTTTATGGGACCAGCATTGACTGGATGAATGAAACAAAGGAACTTGATATTCGTGATACTTCGGCAAAATGGCTGAACAAGGGCCGCTATCAACTGGATGTCTTGCCATATGGCGATTACCAGACTGCCGAATCACAGCTTGATCGCAGCCAGGGTTTGCCTGCGGTAGGCACCCTGCCCGACCTGACGTTCCCTGAAATACAACGTGCCGAACTCAAAAATGGACTGAAAGTCGTACTGGCTGAACGGCATGCGGTACCCGTCATCAATATTTCACTTCAATTCGACGCCGGTTATGCTGCCGATTCATTTGGCAAACCAGGAACCGCAGACTTCACAGCGTCCATGATGGATGAAGGCACTACTGAGCGTTCTGCACTCGAAATCAGCCTTGAGGCCGAAAAACTTGGGGCTGTCTTATCCGCCAATACAAACCTGGACATGTCCTCGTTAAGCCTGTCCGCCATGGCTGACAAGCTTGCACCGTCACTGGAGTTGTTTTCTGACGTTGTACGTAACCCTGCCTTTGATCAGTCAGAAATCGACCGGTTACGGCCACGCTGGATAGCCAGTATCAAGCAGGAAAAAAGCCAGCCGGTGCAATTGGCGCTACGTAATCTTCCACCACTGCTTTATGGTTCCGACCATGCATACGGCATCCCCCTGACTGGATCAGGAACCGAGGAATCTATCAACTCCCTGACACGTGAGGACATGCAGTCATTCCATGGAACATGGTTCCGCCCAAGCAATGGCACCTTGTTCGTTGTCGGTGATACCAGCATGGAAAAGATATTGCCACAACTCGAAAAGGCCTTTGGTAACTGGCCTGAGAACCGTATGGCAATTCCCCAAAAGAATCTGGCAACTGTCGATTTGCCCGACGAGGCACGGGTTTTCATCATCGACAAACCCGATTCACCGCAGTCATTAATACTGGCGGGTCATGTTGCGCCACCAACTGGAGCTGTAAACAACCTCGATATCACAAGTATGAATGACATCCTGGGCGGACAGTTCACCGCTCGTGTCAACATGAACCTGCGTGAGGACAAATCATGGTCCTATGGCGCTTTCACCTTCATGATTAACGCGCGCGGACAGCGCCCATGGCTGGCATATGCACCGGTGCAGACTGACAAGACCATGGAATCGTTGCAGGAACTGAAAAAAGAGTTTGAACAGTTCCTTGGCACCAAACCTGCGACCCAGGATGAGCTGAGCAAGAGTGTACATAACAACGTCAACAGCCTGCCAGGGCAGTACGAAACCGGCAATGCCGTCATCGGCGCCCTGTTGTCCAACCAGCGCTTTGGGCGTGCCGATGATTATGTATCCACGCTCAAGTCACAATACGAGGCCATCAAGCTTGAAAACGTGCAGGGCACGGCAGAGAATGTATTGCACCCCGACAAGCTAACCTGGTTGATCGTAGGTGATCGAAAAGAAATCGAAGAAAAGATTCGAAGCATGAACCTCGGAAAGGTCTCCATCATGGATGTAGACGGAAATATCATCGAATAAAATGTTGGTGACTGGCAGATAAGAATTATAAAGACTATTCTTAACTCCAAAACCAGCAGGGAGAACCAACAAAGTGAATTTTGAAAAAGTAATGTTCGCCTTTTTTATCGTCCTGGCGCTTACCCTGAACTTTGGCTTCTTTATTGGCGAAATACATAACCCGATTCACCACGATGGCTTGGAACTGGCAGCCGCTTTGGTCGTCAGTCTGATCGCAACCGTGATGAAATTTGGTGACCGCTCACAGATGGGTGCGGTTTTGCTCGCCACCAGTCTCGTTGCCGATTTGCAATTATTAATCGCGGCCGGCACCTGGATATGGGCCATCAATATCTCCGAAACCGGTACCTTACTGGAGGTTATGCCACGCATCGTGTCCTTATCCGGTGGCGCCCTGTTGGCCAACCTGGTTTCCGTGACCTTGCTGATCGCAGAAACCATCAGCATCCGTCGCTAACATACGATAACAAAGGACTTCAGCTTGGTTCGCCAGCCTCCAAAAAACGACATCGTCTGGATGACGATGCGGCGTATGCGTACGCCGTTAATCGTTTTGATACTGGTCTATTTTTTCTCAGTAATGGCCATGACCTCCGTGCCGGGCATCAATGCAGCCGGCGAAGAGTATTACATGAGTGCGCTGGATGCCGCGTATTTCATAGCGATATTGCAAACCACGATTGGATTCGGTGAAATACCATACAGTTTTACAGCAGCGCAACGCCTGCTGGTTTTCTGGTTGTTGCTGCCAAACGTGGTGGCATGGTTGTATTCGATCGGTACCTTGCTCGGTCTGATTCTTGATAAACAGTTTCAGGCCGCCTTTCGCAGCAACCGTTTCAGTAGACAGGTCAGGGCGTTAAAGGAACCGTTTTATATCGTCTGCGGTTTTGGCAATACCGGATCCCTGACTGTTTCGGGCCTGTTGGCACGCGGTATACATGCGGTGGTCATCGAGCGTGATGAAGAAACGGTCCGCCATATGGAACTTGAGGATGCCTATGCCCATGTACCGGCATTGGCTGGTCGCGCGGGTAACCTGAACGTGCTGGAACTGGCGGGTATTCATCGTGACAATTGCCAGGGCGTAATAGCGACCACCAATAATGACCATGTCAACCTGACCGTTGCCATAACCGTCAAGTTGTTACGTCCCGAACTGAGCGTACTTGCACGTAGTGAAAACCAACGTGTCTGTGACAATATGGCTTCATTTGGTACAGATTCCATTATTAACCCTTACCAGATCTTTGCGGACAGATTGACGTTGGCCTTGAACTCACCGGTCAAATACCTCGTACAGGATTGGCTCATCAGTGTGCCGGGTACCGAGCTTCGCGATCCGGTCGAACCACCGACGGGACCATGGGTGGTGTGCGGAGTCGGTCGCTTCGGAGCACGCATGGCCGAGCAACTGGAAAAATGCGGCTTACCGGTTACCGTGGTCGATGTGCACCCAGACAGACTGCCTGCTTATGAAAATGCAGTCCTGGGCAGGGGTACCGAGGCACATACCCTCGAGGAAGCCGGAATCGCCGATGCAACGGGTATAATAGCGGGCACCGGTGATGATATTGATAACCTCTCCATTGTCATGACGGCACGTCACCTCAATCCTCGTCTGTTCTTTGTCACCAGGCAGGAAGAGCGGCAATACACCGACCTTTTTGACAGCTCGGGCTCAGACCTGGTCGCCCGTCGCAGCCGTATCGTTGCCAGGCATATCTTGTCCTTTGTTACCACACCTTTGCTGCAATCATTCATGCAACATCTGATCAGGAGCGATGACAGTTTTGCCGAACAGACTGCGGCAAAGCTGAAACACGTTCTGAAGAACCGGGCACCCAGCATATGGGTTTTCGAGATGAAAGGAGAAATAGCCAGGAATTTGCGTTTTGTCAGGGCACAAACAAAAACGGTTAAACTGGAGCACATTATCCGCAACAGCCGTAGTGAAGAGAACGAATTGTTGCCCTGCGTTTGCCTGTCCCTGGAACGCGGTGCACAGAGGATTTTCTTACCAGGACCTGAGACCGAGTTACAAATACACGACCGCCTGTTATTTGCAGGCCGCGATCATGCCCGCAGACAAATACTCTGGACCATCATGGACAGTCATTCCCTTATGGGTAATATCAGCGGTAAACACCTGCCACGCGGCGGCTTATGGAGATGGTTGTCCGACCGGTAGCACGGGGGTAACTGAAACAATCGCGCCGCACACAGCCCAGGCTGCCCTCTCGACCGGGGCCCGGCCTCACCTTGTCCATGTGCTCTATCGCGATATACCGTTCGTCCTGAACATAAAATTATCCGCGTCTTGCTGGAAAGGTAAGCGACGTCGGATTTCGTCAACTTCACTCAATTCAATCTTAACACTGCCGCTAGACTCCCCTGCCCCCAAATCCAGCACCCTCTCGCCCAGGGGATCATAAACAGCACTTTCGCCGATATACTCAAGCCCACGCGGGTCTTCACCACTTCGGTTAACGCCGATCACATAACTTTGATTCTCAATCGCACGAGCCCTTAGCAAGGCCGTC
>Ga0164313_10002439_pt1 | contig 16690 bp, 11 predicted proteins | sample GuaBasSedimGuay4_FD_113735 | JGI IMG/M metagenome (GOLD analysis project Ga0164313, IMG submission 113735) | Subseafloor sediment microbial communities from Guaymas Basin, Gulf of California, Mexico - Guay4, Core 4569-4, 0-3 cm | ecosystem: Environmental > Aquatic > Marine > Hydrothermal vents...
ACCTTAAGGTCACCAAATTTCTTTGATATATTTTTGGCTTCTATCATGACAATAATAATTGGGTAAGAATTACATTGAAAAGAAGAATAATAATACTACTATATACTACCGCCCGGGTGCTGGCTTTGCCAACTTCCAGGGAGCCTCCGGAAACATAATAGCCATGATATGCTGAGATGGATGTAATAATAAAAGCAAAAAAGACGGTTTTAATTAAAGCATAAGTAATGTAAAAAGGAACAAAAGCATATTGTACACCATAAATAAACTCACTTGATGAAACAACACCTGTAATAACTACAGCAAGCCATCCTCCAAAGAGACCAACAATAATACTTATCATGGTTAAAAGCGGATTAAAAATAACTGTGGCCACAATTTTTGGAAAAATAAGGTAGCTGGCTGAGTTGACACCCATAATTTCCAATGCATCAATTTGTTCTGTTACTTTCATTGTTCCGAGTTCGGAGGCAATATTCGAGCCAACTTTACCGGCAAGAATCAGGGCAATTATGGTAGATGAAAATTCTAAGATCATGGAATCCCTGCAGCCTAAACCAATCAGGTATTTTGGGAGTAATGGGTTTTCAGTATTATAGGCAGTTTGAAGGGTAACCATTGCTCCCATAAATACAGAAATAATTACAACAATTCCTATGGAGTCAATGACCAGGCCCTGGATTTCTTTTACGAACTGTCTGTAATATATTCGCTTCTTTTCAGGTTGGGAAAAAACCTTTTGCAAAAGCATAAAATATTTACCAATGTGACTAAAAATTTTCATATGTTGATTTTCTAAAATTGTTTCAAAATTACAAAATATTTAATAATTGCAGGAGATTATGTATGATAGTTGGTTTTATAATGAAATGAATATTAAAATTTGGGTGTGAATTAAATTAAATTTAGTAAATTGAAGATTTAAAAAATACCGTTAATTTGTCTATATAAAATTCTTAACTTATGAATAAGAACAATTTTTGTATAATTATGGCAGGAGGTGTGGGAAGCAGGTTTTGGCCTTTGAGCAGGGCTTCCGCACCTAAACAATTTTTGGATATTTTAGGTATAGGAAAAACCTTACTACAGCAGACTTTTGATCGGTTTATTAAGATTTGCCCAAAGGAGAATATTTTTATTGTATCCAATATTGAGTATAAAGATCTGATTAATGAGCAGTTGCCAGGTTTAGATGATTTTCAGATCATGTTGGAACCAATGAGAAAGAATACAGCACCCTGCATTGCATATGCGAACTATAGAATTAAGCAAATTAATGAAAATGCAAACATTATTGTGGCCCCATCCGATCATTTAATTCTTAAAGAAGATGAATTTACAGGAATTGTTCTGGATGGATTGGAATTTGCTGAAAAAAATGATGCATTGCTCACATTAGGTATTAAGCCAAGCAGGCCTGAAACGGGGTATGGGTATATTCAGGTGGTTAATAAAGTTATAAATAAAGAAAATCCGGATTTAAAAAAGGTTAAAACATTTACGGAGAAGCCTGACCTTAAGCTGGCAAAAGTATTTGTTAAAAGTGGTGAATTTTACTGGAATTCAGGAATTTTCATTTGGTCTTTAAAGTCAATCCAAAAAGCATTTGACCAGCATCTTTCAGAAATTTCTATTTTATTTAATGATTTGGCTACAGGATTGGAGCTACAGGAGGAAAGTGATATTATTTTATCTGCATATTCCAATACCAAAAATATTTCAATTGACTATGGAATTATGGAGAAGGCAGATAATGTTTATGTTTTATGTGCCGATTTTGGATGGTCAGACCTGGGTACATGGAGTTCTTTATATGAGCATTCAATAAAGGATAAAAATAACAACGCCATGTTGGGTGAGCACATTATGACCTATGATACTAAGGATTGCCTGGTTAGTGTTAAAAATGATAAACTGGTAATTCTTCAAGGCCTGAAAGAATACATTGTTGTAGATACAGATAATGCACTATTGGTTTGCAAAATAGGAGAGGAGCAAAAGATTAAACAGATTGTTAATGATGTAAAAATACGGAAAGGGAAAAAATATATTTAACCTTAAATATGATTTCTTTAGTTTTGAAGTTCGTTTGATTTTAGCATTATAAATAAAAAAACCGCCTTTTACTAAGCGGTTTTTTATTATTATATGTTAGAGTTTTTATTAATACTCCCAAAGATCTTGTTCAAAATCAAATATTACTTTTTTAATTCTTTCCGACTCAAGTAATGCGTTCCGGCCAATTTCATAGTCATTAATTTGACGGTTGTCATAAACGTTAGACTCAGCAAGGATATATCCACTGAACCTCCTTTGTAAGAACATGTCATCATATGAAATTCTTTTGGCATCATTATATCTGTTAAAAGCTTCATTATTTACAAAGGACCTTCTGAAGGGGTCATACTTAATCCAAAATAATTTTCTTTTTTCAATAGCATTAGTTTCATTATTTAATGAAATCCTGATAGGGCAAATACCAAGTATTCTTACCTGGAGCGAGGAAAGTTTGCTGTCAAAATACCAAACTTCCTGAACGATATATTGCTTAACCTCATCAGACCTTACTTCATTTTCAGAAATTTCCCAAATTCCGTTCCCACTACCATCCAAATCCGGAACCCATACCGAGTCAACACCAGCACCAAACTTTTTATTTATTTCTGCCTGAGTGATTTGAACTGTCATATCATCACCCTCATCAGCATCGTATGCATAGACATTCTCGCCAGACTTAATGGTGTTAAGAATAACATCAATAAGACTATACCAGTCGCCCTTTGGACGTGTTGGATAATAGAGAGGTTGGTTTACTTTTTCCCTGAGGTCAATTAAACGCCAGATTTTTTTTGCCCACATAACATCAGCTTCACGTAAAGGAGGGTATGGAGCAGGTGTCCGCTGTCCAATTTGCTTGGTATAAATCCACTCTTCCCTTTGCTGATCATTTTGCATACTTTGTGCCATTATATTTTGAGCAAGGCTGCCGGTCAGCAAAAGGGCTACAGTTAAAATACTAATGATCTTTTTCATTTTATACTTCTTTAATCAATGAATTATTGAATTTTAAATACTATTGCACCATCCAGTCTGACTATTCTTCCATCAGGTCCTTTGGCTTTAATATCCTGAATAATTAACTGGTCATTTGGCCTCAGGCGACTAAATAGTTTCTTTTGTTCTGTTGTAAAAGTATTGCTATTGGCATCACGATCAATGATAAATCCTTTATCGCTTATGGAAATCCTGAAGCTTGAAACTGTCCACCTGATATCAAAATCGAAGTTTTCCAATTCAGCAGCAACACCTCTTTGTGCTTTTAAAACATTCAGCTTAATTCTTCCACCCTTTTTACCGGCAACTTTAGCTACAGGAGGAGGAACAGGCTTAACCCTGAAAGTAACAGGTTTAAATGTCCTTTTTTGACCATTTACTTCAGCTGTAACAGTAACATTTGCATTTTTCCCGGCAACTTTGGGTATCACAATGTAACTGCCTCTGAATTTTTTGGTTTTCCCTCTTTTAATGGTACCATTTGACATGCTTACACTGATCTTGCTTTGGTCAACTCCTGGTACAGAAACATCAACAGGATTCTGTACACCCGTGTAAAATACATTCATAGCTGTTGGTGAAACCACAACATTAGGTGCTACAACAGTATATTTTTGATTAAACGGATAGGTGACTTTAGAACCATCAGGTGCTTTTACCGTAATTAAACCTTTGAATGATTTCTCTCCAAGTGATGAGGCCGGAGCGGAAAAGTTACCCATTCCATTTTCATCAATTTTTAGTTGCTGGCCAGCATTGACCATCTCATAACTAATTGTACCATTAGCGTTCTTAGTGGTTTTATAATTTCCAACAACAATTTTTGGCTTAGCAGTTGTATCCATTGCAGCAATAAATACTTTTGCATTATATTTATTACCTTGCATAACATAATTTGCACCCATTACCTGTGGAACCAGTTTGTTTACACGGATATCTGCAGCTCCAATCTGACTATAAAAGAAATCCAGGGCATCAGCTTCAGCATTTCTTACATCGTTTTGAATTTTTGATAAAATAGTAATTACTGCAATCAATGGAAGTGATTGAAAATTATGATTTTCCCATTGAACTTTAATACCGTCCAGTTCAGTAACATCTTCAGTATCCAGACTATTATTAACAGACTTGGTAATATTTGGATGTCCTTCACCAACAGTGGCTAAAATAAACTTCCTGTATTCAACGAGAAGTGCTTTCAGATCAAATGCTTTTCCATCATTATTTGCACCAACCATTACCTCTGAAGGAATGTTCATCTCGTCAATTTTCTGTATCTTCTCTGTATCTAGTTTATCTTCTGAAATTGCTTCACTATCATCTCCTTCTGCTTTCCTGACAATTTCAAGTTTCAAGCCTTGTAAATAATTATATAATTCATTGGATCGACTTTGGACATCTTTTGCCTTTTTTATCCAGGGAGCAGATTTTTTTGGGTTAGCAATTGCTTTGGCAGCAAAATCAGCATAAACTGAATTGTTTTTTTCCATGAAGTTTTCAGTTGTGTGAACCAATCCTTCATCAACTCTTTTAAAAGCCTCTACTGCCTCCTTTGATACGTTTAGTGCTAACAAAGCTGTCAGAACCAAATACATCATACCGATCATCTTTTGTCTCGGAGTCTCTTTACCGTGAGCCATAGTTTTTTATCTTTTTAAATGACTGTGAGTTTTTTATTTTTTAAAAATACCCTAATTATTTATTCATTACGTTCATTGCTGAAAGCATATTGCCATAAATTGTATTAAGGGCAGAAAGGTTATCACTAAGTTTAGTGACTTCTTCTCTATAGCGCTTGGTATTTTCCGCTGAGCTTTGTAAGTCCTCCATCATATTTTGAAGTCCGTCATAAAGCGTTTCAGTATTTCGTAAATGATCATTAGTTCCTTGTAACTGCAATTCATAAGCAGCATTTAAGGCAGAAAGATTTTTGTTTAAACTCTCCAGGTGATTTCCATAGGATTTACTTCCGTCTTCTATATGCGAGAAGGAATCAGATAGATTTTGATAATTTGAACCAGATTCCGTGATTAAATTAGCCGTTTTATCGTAAGAATCAGATAATTTATCCACAGATTGTTTTAGGTTTTCAGAAGAATCCACATAATTCTCTGTATGAGAATTTATAGTAGTTGCTGCTTTCTGAACACTATCAACATAGTTGTTCGTTGCAAAAGATGCATCAGAAATTTCATTCATTTTTTGAGCTGTGTCTGAAAGCTTATTTATACCTGTACCCAATTTTCTAAATAAATCCGGAGAAATTTCAGCATTTTCAAGCAAGTTGTCAAATTTTTCCAGAGCGGAGCTACTACCGCCTACTGGTCGTTTGAAGCTTTCCAGGTCATCATCATCTGATAAACCAGCAAGTTCCGGATAAACAAGGCTCCAGTCAACTTCATCATGTTTAGGCTCGAAAGCCGAAAAGAAGAAGATGATAGCTTCAGTTAAAAGTCCTATAGTAAGCATTAATCCTGCGAATTGCCAGTGCTGGATTTTAAAAAGTGCTCCAATAATTACAAGTGATGCTCCAAATCCATACAATTTGGCCATAAAATTTTTCCACCCGTTAGTTTCTGTAATTTCAGTAAGATTCATAGTTTTAAATATTTATTTCAATGATTTTTTTAAATATATTTTATCAAAAAGTTTATTGTAATCCCATGTATGACCTAACATTCCTGAAACCAATATATGATTTTGCCGAATCCTGGTACTCATAAGAACGTGTACTCGTTTGAAGGAAGTAGGCAACATCTTTCCATGACCCACCACGGGTAACTTTTCTTTTCATAATGGCCGGATCATCTGGAAGGGCATTATATTGGTAATTTGGATTGATATCATGTGTGAAAATATATGAAGACTCATCGTAGGTACTTTTTGTCCATTCAGCAATATTTCCAGCCATATCATACAGTCCGAATTCATTTGGTTCATAAGATGCTACCTTATTTGAGAATAAGGAGCCATCATCTACATAACGACCACGCAGAGGTTTAAAATTAGCAAGGAAGCAACCCTGATCGTTTCTTGTATACAATCCACCCCATGGATACATTGAAAAGTCAAGTCCTCCTCTTGCAGCATGTTCCCACTCAGCCTCTGAAGGCAACCTGAATTCCTGTACAAATGCATCACCTTGTTGGGCAAGAAATGTATTCAGGTACTGAGTTCTCCAGATGCTGAAAGCATTTGCCTGTTTCCAGGTAACCCCTACAACAGGATAGTCATCGAACGAAGGATGCCAGAAGTACATAATTGCCTGAGGTTCATTGTAAGAGAAAGTAAAATCTCTGATCCAGACAAGGGTGTCGGGATAGCAATTTACTTCGTCACGTAATACAAAAGCGCTACGGTCCTTAATTTGTGATTTTTCACCTTTAAGATTATAAACTTCACCTTCGTATTGTTTTGTTTCAAAGTTATAACGGTTGGATTCTTTAGCTGCCTGCTTTAAATCAATCCAAAAATATGAGTAAATTAACTTACGTGTGTCGATTTGTTTTCTCCCAAAATATCTCTCCTCAACGGGATAATACATTTCTTCCATGATATCTGTAATTTCAGGATTATCACGGGTATCAATTTTTGTTTCCCAGTCAATTACCGGCGGATCATACTCATCTCCATTATCATCAACTTTAAAAAACCCTTCAATCTGGGCATCTCCCAGCTTATATCTTATGATAGAATCTCTAACATAATTTACAAACTGACGATATTCGTTGTTTGTAATTTCTGTTTCATCCATCCAAAAGGCATCAACTGTAACAGTCTTGCTGGTGGTATTCATGCTCCAGGCAACATCCTGGTCACTTGGGCCCATATTGAAGCTCCCCTGAGGGATAAATAGCATTCCATAAGGGTCTGGCTCATACCATTTTTTTCTTCCCTGAACTCCGATAAGTTCTCCATTATATGAGTTATTACCACAGCTGGTAGCAAAAAAGGTTATAACTAATCCGATAATCCATATTTTTTTCATAAGTCCAAAAATTTTATCATGCAATAAGTGCAAGATTTAAAATAAATTACAAGAATCTAATACTTTTATATTTTTTTGCTGTACGGTCTCCAGCAACACTAAAACAATAACTAATCATAAATTCATGACTTCCTGAGGTGCTTTTAATAATGTCAGAAGTTGGAAATTCATATGCGTAACCAAATCTAACCCCATTAAATATTTGCAACCCAATTAAACCAACGATTGCAGATCCTGCTCTATAAGAAACGCCACCCCAGAATTTTTTATTGTACGTAACATTTGTATTAAAAGTTATAGAAGAGGTTGCTGCGTCTGAAACAACCTGAATTGAAGGTATAATTTCGAATAGGGGGTTTGACAATTGAAAACTGTAACCAGCAGTTAAATAGTAATTTCGTTTTATAAATGGAGTCCCTTTAGTATAACTAAGATTTGGTTCATTTATATGGGTTGATGAAATCCCGATATAAAGGTTGTTTGTATTATAATAAATACCAAATCCCATATCAAAAACAAAAACGCTCTCATCATTCTCCGGAATAAGGGGGTCCCCTGAAGGTTGTTGATGATAATCACTCGTTGGTATATACCATTCTGGAGATAGTTTTTGATTAAGGAATCCGAAGTTGGCACCAATACCTAATTTGCCCTCGCCAATATCTATCCTGTAAGCATAAGTGGCAGAGATACTCAGATTATCATTAAATCCTGCTTTATCATTAATAAGTGTTAGTCCAACCCCACTATTTATACCAAATGGTTTAATGGGTGCATTTGCATGGAAAACAGTGGAGGATGGAGCTCCTTCGAATCCCACCCATTGCTGACGATTAATCCCTGTAATGCAGATCATATCAGCGCTTCCGGCGTACCCTGGGTTTATGGACATTTGGTTAAACATATATTGACTAAATTGAGGATCTTGTTGTGCTATTCCTGCTTTTGCAATTATTAATAATAATGCTAATATTAAGGTTTGTTTTTTCATGATGCTTATTTTACCTCAAATCCAATAATAATCAATGTTCGAACGTAAAATAAGCAAAAATATTGTTGCTTTACAAATTTTTTAAAATTCAACCGTTATAAAAATCCCGGTAACTTCTTTATACCTTAAGTTAATTAAAAGGTTACTAAAATATTTGAAAAATTTAGGGAGTCCCTTAGTTTACTTTTTGGTAAGCCTTCCACCACCTATCGGGAATCTCTTGATTACCAGCTTGTAAGTAATCTTCGTAGGCACATGAAATGAGGTGGGGATTATTCCTGACAGAGGGGATTTCCAGCCACCATCTATTGGTTTGTTCGCTCTTATAAAATACCAGATTATGGTCAATTGAGTCAAGGCTTACAACAAATTTTGTGAAGTTTTCAGAACCATCAGGTTTTTCTGACTTTTTTTGGAGGAATCCATCGACAAAATACCAAATAGCTTGAGCGGCTAAATGAGAAGTTTGATTATTAGGGTCGAAGGATGGGTTAATTTCACTCAAAAGAAAGGCTGATAGCTGATCGCTCATTCCACTGTACCGCGAAAGTTGACAAACTTCTTCCCCATAAAAACCATTTGGGGAGGGCTGAAAATTTCCAGGAGAATCTGCTTGTTTTATTACATTAAAGTCGATGCTTACAAAGTCTGCATCTCTTATGCTGGGCTCGATAATTTTTATGTTATTACGAACCTGGCCTAAACGATAACTGTCAAAATAGAGGTTTTTTAAAAGTTCCAGGTCATTTTGATCCGTAAAACATGCCTGATGACCAATATTTGTATAATTAAAGAGAAAACGGGTTTTATTTTTTAAAATTTCTTTTATATAATTTTCTGAATGGATTTCTTCCTTCATGGATTTTAGATCCAGCTTTGCATCTACTGTTACGTAACTAATTACTTTTTTTAAGTACTCATAGGCAAGAATAACACCATAAGATATATCCTGAGTACCCCCAATAATTACAGGGGTTACATTATTTGAAAATAAATAGGAAACTGTTTCACGTAATCCAAAATAGGTATCTTCCGGTTTGGAGCCTTGCTTAAGATTCCCTAAATCAATTATTTTCAGGGTTTTCGTAAACTTGTGTAACTTAAACAGGTTTTGGCGTATTTGATCAGGTGCTAAAGCACACCCCTTATTATCAGAGTTTCTGTCTTCAGGTACACCCATTATGGCAATCCTGTATTCGCTAATGTTTTGAATAGGATTATCTGGAGTATGAACATATATATTGTGTCCGAACGCCATATTAGGCCTTAAAAAACTATTTTCAGGTTTTTCAATACTTACAGGGTCAAAAAAGTCATTCAGGTTCATAAGCAATACAAAAGTTGAAATTTACTTTTTTTTCCGGGTCTTTTTATTTTTACTTCCTTCAGAAATTAATTTCATACATTCCTCAAGGCTAAGAGAAGCAGGATCTTTGCTTTTAGGTATTTTGTAGTTCTTTTTCTGATAAGAAATATATGGTCCCCATCTGCCATTTAAAATCTGAACTTCTTTATTTTCTTCATATTGTTTTAAGATCTTATTCTTATCAGCTTCTCTTTTTGCCAGGATAATTTCAATACCTCGCTCTTTCTTTACTGTAAGCGGATCGTCAGTTTTTGCATTGAGTGAATAAAATTTACCATCATGTCTGATGTAAGGTCCGAACCGGCCAATTGCTACAATCATATCAATATCTTCAAATGCCCCAATGGTTCTGGGTAGCTTAAAAAGGTCAAGGGCTTCTTCCAGGCTGATGGTATCTATTCTTTGTTCTTTACGAAGTCCGGCAAATTTAGGCTTATAGTCTTCACGGACCCTTCCAAGCTGTGCCAGGGGCCCATACCGGCCTACTTTAACAATAACTTCTTCGCCGGAACCCGGGTCTTCGCCTAATACACGTTCGCCGGTTGTTTTCCCAACCACTTCAAGCGACTTTTCAACTTCCTTGTGAAAATTCTTGTAAAATTTATCGATCATCTGTGTCCAGACAAGATTCCCTTCAGCAATTTCATCGAATTCTTTTTCAACAGAAGCTGTAAAATTAAAATCCATAATTTCCTTAAAATGTTCATTAAGGAAATCATTTACTACCATACCAATATCAGTTGGAAATAGTTTGGACTTCTCTTTCCCAAAATTTTCCGTTTTCTTTCTTTCATCCAAAGGATTTCCGTTTTTGAGCTCAATAACAATGATATCCCTTTCTCCCCCTGGCCGGTCCTCTTTTAAAACGTAACCTCTCTGTTGAATAGTAGAAATTGTTGGGGCATAAGTTGAGGGCCTTCCAATTCCTAATTCTTCCATTTTTTTAACAAGGCTTGGTTCAGAATAACGAAATGGTGGTTGTGTGAATTTTTCAGTGGCTGTAATTGAAGAATTATTTAGTAGCTGGCCGGTAGTTAATGGGGGCAAAATGGTTTTGTTACTATCTTCAGATTCCACTTCTATGGATTCTCTATAAACTTTCAGGAAACCATCAAATTTGATAACTTCTCCAGTGGCAATAAATAAATCCTTACTATTTTTAATGGAGATAGTGGCAGTTGTTTTCTCCAGTTTTGCATTACTCATTTGAGAGGCAACTGTTCTTTTCCAAATGAGTTCATAAAGCCGCTTTTCAGTACCTGATCCCGAAATAGTATTATTTTCAATGTAGGTTGGCCTGATTGCTTCATGAGCTTCCTGGGCACCTTTTGTTTTTGTTTTATATTTCCTGAACTGATGATAATCCTTGCCATATTTTTCAGAAATAACTTTTTTGGATATGTTAAGTGCTAAGGATGACAGGTTAACGGAATCGGTTCTCATATAAGTAATTTTACCCGACTCATATAGCTTTTGGGCTACAGCCATGGTTTGACCAACTGAAAATCCTAATTTTCTACCTGCTTCCTGTTGTAAGGTAGAAGTTGTAAATGGAGGGGCAGGTGACCTGAAAGAAGGCTTAACTATAAGCTTTGCAATTTGGAATTCTGTACTTCGACATATATTAAGTAATTCAATTGCTTCTTCCTTTGTTGCAATTTTACGGGCCAGTTCTGCTGTTATCCTAACTTTCTCATTATTTTGATCAGAAAACCAGAATTCTCCGATAATCCTGTATGAAGAGCTTGGTATGAAAGAAAGAATTTCTCTTTCTTTTTCTACAATAAGTTTTACTGCGACAGATTGAACCCTTCCCGCTGAAAGAGACGGTTTTACTTTTTTCCAAAGGACTGGTGATAATTCAAACCCTACAAGTCGGTCCAGTACCCTACGTGCCTGCTGTGCTTTTACAAGGTTACTATCAATAGTCCTGGGGGATTTAATTGCATTTTGGATAGCTTCTTTCGTGATTTCATGAAATACTATACGACGCGTATTTTCCTCTTTTAAACCAAGTACTTCTGATAAATGCCATGCAATAGCCTCTCCTTCACGGTCCTCATCAGAGGCAAGCCAAACAAGTTTTGATTGCTTTTTTAACTTTTTTAGTTCAGAAACTATCTTTTTTTTCTCATCTGGTACAATATATATAGGCTTATATTGGTTGTTTATGTCAATACCAAAGTTCTTTTTTGCTAAATCCCTTATGTGCCCAAAACTTGATTTAACCTGGAAATCTTTACCAAGAAACTTCTCAATTGTTTTTGCTTTTGCTGGTGATTCTACGATAACGAGATTTTCTCCCATGTACTTAAAATTTTAAATAAATTTATTTTTAAAACAGCACAAAGAAACGGAAATAGCTTAGTAAGATCAAAATTTATTTTTAATAATTGTTATTTTTGTGCTAATTAATAAAATTATAATGGATAAAAATAAACCAAATTACAAGAAGGGAATCGCAGTTTTCTGGCTGTTGTATTTAATCCCTATTGTATTGATAACATTGCTTTTTGTACTCATTTCAATGGAAAAACTGGGACCAATGCCCGGGTTTGAAGAGTTGGAAAATCCTGAGAATAATTTAGCTGCTGAGGTTTATTCAGAAGATGAAGTCCTTTTGGGTAAATTTTATATTCAAAACAGGGTTTGGGCAGATTACGAGGAAATTTCACCTTATGTGATTGATGCATTAATTGCAACTGAGGATATCCGTTTCTATAAGCATCCCGGAATTGATATGCGGGGCTTAGCCAGGGTTCTGATAAAAACGGTATTATTGGGCCAGGAAAGTTCAGGTGGAGGAAGTACGATCACTCAGCAACTGGCAAAGAATTTATTTCCAAGAGATACAACCCATTATCGATGGGGAGTAGTCAGAAAATTGAATCTTGGGCTTTCAAAGTTTAAAGAATGGCAAACATCTGTTAAGTTGGAAAGGTCATATACTAAAGATGAAATTGCAACCATGTACCTGAATGTAATTGATTTTCTGTATCAGGCTGTTGGTATTAAATCGGCTGCACTGGTATATTTTAATACAACTCCCGATTCTTTAAATATTGAGCAGGCGGCTATGTTGGTGGGAATGGTGAAAAATCCGGCTTTCTATAATCCTTTACGAAATTATGACCGGATGGTTAACCGAAGAAATACCGTTTTATCACAAATGACAAAATATGGTTATTTGCCGGAAGAGATGGCCGATTCATTGAAGCAACTACCTATTGAATTGGATTATAATGTTGAAGATCATAATTTAGGATTAGCAACCTACTTTAGGGAATACCTGCGTACTACAATGATAAAAGATGAGCCTGTCAGGAAATATTTCTTTTCTGATGAACAATATGAAAATGCTTTATGGGAATGGAATAATAATCCTTTATACGGATGGTGCAAGAAAAATAACAAACCCGATGGGTCAACCTATAATCTGTACAGGGACGGAATAAAAATATATACTACTATTAATTCCAAAATGCAACAGTATGCTGAAGAAGCAATGCGTGAACATCTGGGGCAGGATTTACAAGAGGTTTTTGCAACACATTCACGATCATTTAAGAATCCTCCTTATTCAGATGATTTGGATAGATCAGAAATTAATCATCTGTTAAATATTACCATGAGGAGAACGGAAAGGTATAGAAAACTAAGAAACAGGAAGGCTTCTAAAGATTCCATATACTCTGCGTTCAACACGCCTGTTCCTATGACCGTCTTTTCATGGAAGGGTGATATTGATACCTTAATGACCCCAATGGATTCAATTAGATATTATAAATATTTTGCAAGATCAGGATTAATGAGCTTTAATCCACATTCCGGTTATGTTAAGGCTTATGTTGGCGGGCCGGATTCCAGATATTTTAAATTTGATGCGGTAACGGCACAGAAACGGCAGGCAGGTAGTACAATAAAGCCTTTCCTTTATACGCTTGCCATGCAGGATGGGTTTACCCCCTGTTACAAAGTGCCAAATGTACCACAAACATTTAAAGTAAATGATACAACATGGACTCCTGCCAGTTCCGGAAAAAAAGAAAACTGGGGTAAAATGGTTACGCTAAAGTGGGGCCTGGCGAATTCTGAAAATTACGTATCGGCCTGGTTGATGAAACAGTTTAACCCGCAAGCGGTAATTAACATTATGAGGAACATGGGTATAAGAAGTCATATTGATGCCGTGAATTCTATTTTTCTCGGGACTTCTATACTTTCTTTGTATGAACTTACCGGTGCGTTCGGAACTTTTGCTAATAAAGGTGTTTACACACAGCCCATATTTGTTACTCAAATAAATGATAAAAAAGGAGATCCAATAAGTGTTTTTCATCCTCGTTTTGAAGAGGCCCTAAGTGAAAAGAATGCATTTCTAATGGTAAATTTGCTTGAAGGTGTGGTTAGGGCAGGTACAGGAAGCAGATTGCGTTATAAGTATCAATTATTGAATGAGATAGGGGGAAAAACAGGGACTACCCAGAATCAATCTGATGGCTGGTTTATGGGGGTAACGCCAAATTTGGTAACCGGGGTATGGACAGGCTGGGAAGACAGAAGTATTCATTTTTCCAGTCTGGGACTTGGATCCGGGAGTAATATGGCCTTACCTATTTGTGGTTTGTATTTGCAAAAAATATACAATGATGAATCATTTGCTTTTATGCGATCAGACATTTTTGAACCTCCTCTGAATTTTGATATAGAACTGGATTGTAATAAATACAACCAGGAAAGTAAAAATAATTTTAATGTTGTTGAGGAGAAAATTTATTAAGAATAAGGCTTAGTGCTTCTATTACTTTACTTCCTGTTTTCCGCATTGAGACACCCAAAGTAAAGAAAATAGAACCGTATAACACTAAATGATAGATAAATAGAAGATATTTAGATTTGTGTGTGGAAACCTGGAGTATTTTCAGGTAAAAAACCTGAATAAACTCTCCCTTGTTTTACATCTTTCCTTCCAACTCCATACCAGCCATAACCGGGTAGGAGGCTTTTCATATCTTCCATCTGGTCAATAAGTAATTCCTGGAAACCTGCCAGTTTAATGTCATGAAATTGAATGAGTGCTGCTACCTTTTCTTTCTGGTTTGGCCATGCATTTACACCATCGCCTTTATTGTTGTATCTGATATTAAAAGGCTGGTGAAAGAAAGATCAAGGTTTTTGCTTTTTACAGGAGATTGAACATTTGCTATAAATGAAGAAAAAACAACATAAGCCAGTTAGAGAACAAATGAAGGTTAATAACAAGAAGTAATCATACTGAAATATTTAGGTAACCTATAAAAATTGCTCTTTGAAGGAATCTGCATCGTTAAACAAAATTTTAAATTCCTCATCCGTCGGCTGATGGACTGCGGATTGAAAATTTTGAAAGCCTCACAGATTCATAAAATTTCTAATTTTTAGAGGTTACCTTTAATGAAATAATTGTTTAACAAGATCTTCAATCTTCTCAAGGGCCACAATCTTAATTTTCAGATTTTTTCTGTTGAGCCCGTTTAAATTATATTTAGAAAGATACATTTTCTCAAAACCCAGCTTCTCTGCTTCAATAATTCTTTGTTCAATACGGCTGACAGGCCTTATTTCACCTGAGAGCCCAACTTCTGCAGAAAAACACTTTTTTTTGTTTACCGGAACATCCAGGTTAGAAGATAAGATTGCACCAATCACAGCCAGGTCAATAGCCGGATCGGCTACCTTAATTCCTCCTGCGATGTTTAAAAAAACATCTTTAGAAGCAAGTTTAAAACCTGCTCTTTTTTCAAGCACTGCAAGTAGCATATTTAGTCTTCGTAAATCAAAGCCTGTGGAGGAACGCTGTGGTGTGCCATAAACGGCTGAGCTAACAAGTGCCTGGGATTCAATAAGGAATGGTCTTGTGCCATCTATAGTGGATGCAATACATACTCCACTGAGGTTTTCGTCAAAATGAGAAATAAGCATCTCTGAAGGATTGGTTACTTCCTTTAATCCTGTATTACTCATTTCAAACAGACCAAGTTCGGATGTAGAACCAAAGCGATTCTTATTAGCCCTCAGAATCCGGTAAAGATGATTCCTGTCCCCCTCAAAGTATAGGACAGTATCCACAATGTGTTCAAGTACTTTAGGCCCTGCCAGACTTCCGTCCTTGGTAATATGACCGATTAAAATTACCGGTACAGCAGTTTCTTTTGCATAAGCTAATAACTGGCTGGCACTTTCCCTAACCTGTGAAACACTTCCGGGAGATGATTCAATTTTATCAGTATGGATGGTCTGGATAGAGTCAATGATTACAATTTCAGGAAGTACCAGGGCTAACTGGGAAAAGATATTTTCGAGATTGGTTTCGCAAAGGATATAGCATTTATTATTTGAATCAGCAATCCTATCAGCCCTGAGCTTAATTTGTTGTTCAGATTCTTCACCTGATACGTATAGAATTTTATGATTATTTGATTTTAATGCCAGCTGTAAAGCCATTGTAGATTTCCCTATACCTGGTTCACCTCCCAAAAGGATCAGGGATCCCGGGACCATCCCTCCACCTAATATCCGGTCAAGTTCATTGATCTCAGTGTAAATCCTTTCGGCATTTGAAAGGCTGATTTCTGACAATACTTTTGGGCTTGACTTAGTTTTGATCAAACTGCCGGAGAAAGGCTTAGGCTTTTGAACAATTTCTTCTACATAGGTATTCCATTCATTACAAGTCGGGCATTTGCCAATCCATTTTGGTGAATTTGCACCACAGTTCTGACAAACAAAAATGCTTTTAGTTTTCGCCATTCAAATTTTTCCTCTAAGGGTAATTAAGAATATAAAAGTAAGGAAATTCCCGATTTAGCATTTAAATTAAAGGAATTTATCATGTATAATTATAAGAATCGCAGTTTTTAACTTAGATTCTTTACCTTATTGATTAACTCCAGGGTTGAATATCCTTCAAGGTGGTTAAGAACAACAACTTTCCCTCCGTTTTGTTTTACAAAATCTGCTCCAGGGTCATCTTCGATTGAAAAATCTTCACCTTTCACTAAAATATCAGGTTGTATAGTTTTAATAATTTTATGGGAGTCTTCATCATCAAATAAAACAACATGATCAACAAACCTGAATGAGGAGAGTAAAATTGATCTGGTTCCCTGATCCTGAACAGGGCGTCCATTGCCTTTAATTTTCCCAATGGAAAGGTCTGAATTTAAACCAACAATAAAAACATTACCCATATCAGATGCATCAGCAAGAAACTTTAAATGACCCCTGTGAATAAGATCAAAGCAACCATCGG
>Ga0164313_10002440_pt1 | contig 16689 bp, 8 predicted proteins | sample GuaBasSedimGuay4_FD_113735 | JGI IMG/M metagenome (GOLD analysis project Ga0164313, IMG submission 113735) | Subseafloor sediment microbial communities from Guaymas Basin, Gulf of California, Mexico - Guay4, Core 4569-4, 0-3 cm | ecosystem: Environmental > Aquatic > Marine > Hydrothermal vents >...
TGATATAGGAGTTCTATTGTTTAATGTTAAAACTGTTTCTTCTGTATAATACTTAATATATTGATTGTGTAAATCCACAAAGTCTATTAAAGGATTATGTCCTTTAGATTCATCACCGTCATTTTGTATTTGAACCCCTTTAGTCCACCTAAAGTTATTTGTTAAACAGGTTAATACTGACACTTTAGTATCATGTTTAGAAGGAGTATGAGTAATATCATATTTTATATTATTTACATCAAACTCGAAGATTGAACTATTAGAATCACTATTAAATTTTTGGGAATGAATATTTTTTTTATCAGAAATATTGATTTCTACTTGCCCTATAAATTTTTCATTTAATATTACTTGTAGTGAAACTTTAGACGAATCTGCACTCGTCAATTTTGTCTTTATCGTGATATCTTCAATAAAAACTTGTGGTGTTGTGTAAATATAAACTGGTCTATGAATCCCGCCATTAGGAGGAAAATCAAACCGAGCCGCCGGGAATGTTTCTTCTCTCAATCTTTTTTCATCGATATAGTATTGTGCATCAATACCTTGTGGAATAGTATCGTCATAAAGCTGATTATCAACGGATAGAACAATTAAATTTTCTTCACCGTATTGAACAAACTCAGATATTTCAAAATCAAATGGAAGATATCCAAAATTATGTTTGCCAATAAGATTTCCGTTTATCCAGACTTTGGAATGAAAATCTACCGAATCAAATCTTATCCACAACTTTTTAAACTTAAAATTTTTAGGAATAAAGATATTCTTAGCATACCAGGCCTTTCCAACATAATGCAGTAGATCCAAATTATCTAGCTGCTCATTCCAACTTCCCGGAACGGCAATTTCTGAATCTTCATTAAAGCCTTTAAACCATTTATTCTCTTCACCTGCATTATTTTTATCAACATTAAATTTCCATATTCCAGATATATTAATAATATCCCTGTAATTATTTAATTGTGGTTTCAGCATCTGTCCCTTCCGTAATTTTAACTGATATTTTAATAAATATCTATTTATGTAATGATGAATCTCTTACAACTAATTTAGGTTTTAATATAGTTCTTGTCGGAACATCTTCTCCATTGATGCGTGCAGTTACAACTTTAACAGCTAACTCACCAATTTTTCTTATTGGCTGTTTAATTGTGGTTAAAGGGACAGCCGCGTGTCTGGCCGATTCAATATCATTGAACCCAACAATTGCAATATCTTCTGGTATTTTAAGTCCCTCTTCCATAACTGCTTTTTGAAAACCTAGCGCAGCAGAATCTGTATATATGAATAGAGCTTCTGGCCTATCTTTTAATTTTACAAACTTTTTACCAATTCTATAACCTGAATCATACCTCGCAGTAATATTATCCAAGTAGTAGATATATTTTTCATCCTGCTCAAGATTGTATTTATTGAGGGCTTTCTTCCATCCATTTTTTCTTACTCCACCAAGAATATTGCCTTTTCCACCATGAAGTATACCTATTTTCTTAAATCCCTCTTTTATCAAATGCTCAGTTGCCATAAAAGCCCCAAGTTCGTTATCACTCCCTACGAACCAAATATCAGGATCATGCATATAAGATACCATGACATAAGGGAAGTTTTCATCATGAAGTTTTCTTAATGTCTTGGAAGCAACATATTCCAAAGAGAGGGACGCAATTATCAATCCATTAGTCCCTATTCTTCGGAGATGTTCAATTTGTGATTCTTCCTTATCTAGATTACCTGCTGAACTAGAGAGTAAAATATTATATTTCTCTTGTTGAGTAGCTTTTTCAATTCGAGAAATCATTGGAGCAAAAAATGGATGCTCCAAATCTTTAAGTACAACACCAATGGTTTTATGATTATTCAAATCCAATTTCCTTTTCGGATCGGCAATATATGTGCCTTTTCCGATACGACTATATAAGACTCCTTCTGCAATAAGATCTGAGATAGCTCTTTTCACAGTTATTAAACTAACATCGTAGTACTTAACTAACTCATTTTGTGATTGTAGCATATCACCTACTTTTAACTCACTCTTATCTATTCTGCTTTTTATATCTTTTTGAATTTGAAGATACAATGCAGTTGGATCCTGCAAATCTAATCTGGCCAATTTATTCTCCATATTGAATATTTTTCAATGCTTTTTCAATGCGTAATTTATTAAATAAGACAACTTATTTCATTTATAATTTTTTTTTCTCTTTCCCACGCCAACTTCAATTTCGAACCAAGTTATTTACTGAGATTGATCATATTTTCTCAACGCTTCTATATAGTAGAAATCTCCACAAGGATATGATTCATCAACTCCTTTATCAGCATTGTGATTATAAACTGTGTGTAAAAGAATTCCTTCCTCCATTGCCCTTTTTGAGTTAGTGAATAAATAACTATCATTTAGAGATGATACAATTTTTTCTGCCAAACTTGAGAAATATTTTTTCTCCTTTTTGTCCTCAATTATAGAACTAAGTATATACATACCACTAGCTGCAATTGCTCCAGCGGAAGCATCACGAACAACATCGTTTCCAGAAAGCGTTAAATCCCAATAAGGGACGTGGTCTTTTGGTAGATGAGCAATAAAATATTTTGCCATTTTTTTTGAAACATCTAAATATTTTTCGTCGTGAGTGTAGAAATATGTTTTAGCAAAACCGTATATTCCCCAAGCTTGCCCGCGTGCCCAAGTAGAAGTATCAGAAAAACCTTGTTTTGTTCTTTTCTTCAATACTTCTCCTGTTTCTACATCAAATTCAATTACATGATATGATGAATAATCTTCTCTAACGATCTCTTTCATTGTTGTTTCGGCGTGTTGAACTGCGATATTATAGAATTCAATATCGTTTGTTTGTTGATATGCCCAAAAAAGAAGTTCTAGATTCATCATTGTGTCAATGATCATTAATCCTGCTTTTTTCGGAGTTCCCAGTTTGCCCCAAGCGCGTATAAATTTGCCGTTCTTATTAAACCTTTTAAGGAGCATTCTCGATGCTTGAATTGAAACATCTCTGTACTTTTCTATTCCAGAAACTTTATAAGCTTCTACACAAGTTGGAATAAAAATAAATCCAAGATCGTGAGTGTTATCCAAATTTTGATAAGGAATCAATTTATCAGCTTCCTTCAATGCTAAATTGTAGTATGTAGAATCACCTGTAATATGAAATATTTGCCAGAGGGATCCGCCTGGAAATCCAGCGAACCAGTTTACCTCAGCTCGTAACAGCCACTTCCCTTTAACAGTATATTCAGGAAATTCATTCCCAAATATTTCGATCTCATTGAGTAATTGTTCACCAATTTTGTCAATCATTTTTTTGTCGTACTGCGCGTTGATCTGAATACTGAGAACCAGAATAAGCAATATTGCTCTGATCATTATATTATTCCTCAACAATTATATAGTTAATTTTAATATTATCTTCTATGGATTTTATTCTATTTGAGGCAACAGCTTTAACGCTGTTTTCACCTTTATTAAAAATGATATTCCATTCGTAAACATATTGTTTTTCTTTGCTCCCTTGGCTAGCACCGTTTACGAATAGTTCAACATTATCACAGTTACTATAAACTTTTACAAGCTTATATTCTTCATTTTTGCCTATACGTGTAGATTGTGTATGGGAAACAATATAAACCATTGGCTCATCACTCCATTGACTCTTATAAAAATAATAGAGATCTTTTGGTTTTCGTCTAAAATCGAAGACCCCTTTTTGATTAACATTAGGTATGTTGCCATTTTTAGTGATTGATCCAAAATCAATTCCTGCCCATATTAATGCTCCTGAAATCCAAGGTGATTCAGTAATTATTTTTAAGTAATATTCATGATAAAGCAATTGATATTCTTCGCTAAAATCAAAACGCACCGGATTTTCAACATGATAACCAAGTTTGCTGCCAACTCCATATTCACTTATTATTGTTACCCAATTGGGGTGTTCACGGTGCTCTCTTTCAATCTCATCCTTAAATAAAGTAATAGGCATTGTATACCAGCCGTAGTAACGGTTCCTTCCAATCACATCTGTAATATCAGCAATCGTTACGTCTTTCATATGATTATGCACCGAAACCGAAACTCTTGAAGAATCGAGTTCCTTCACTAAACTATTCAGCTCATCAATTAAATTATAAACTTTTCCAGCAGCTTCTTCAGTAGCAAATCCCATTAGAGACTCGTTTGTAACTCCCCACATAATTACTGAAGGATGATTAAAATCGTGATGGATCATCTCGCGAATCATATTTTTTGCATTCTTCGTATACTCTTCTCCTCCAACGCTATTTACTATTGGAATTTCTTCCCATACAATTAAGCCAAGCTCGTCACATGCCTTAAGTACTGATGGGTCTTGGGGATAATGAGCTAAACGGATAAAATTACTTCCCATCTCTTTTAGCAATTTAATATCATTTACCTGAAGAGAATCGGGGACTGCAATTCCAAGTTTAAAATAGTCTTGATGTTTATTTGCCCCTTTTAAGAATAGATGTTTCCCATTTAAGAAAAACCCATTATCCGGATCGAAACTAAACCACCTAAAACCTAAGGGCAATTTCACTTCGTCAACTGGTTTGCCATCTAGAAAAACGGTTGTGACAATATTGTAAAGATATGGTAATGAAGGTGACCAAAGTTCAGGATTAGAAATCTCAGTATGATTTATTTCAAGTGAGAATATTCCGTTTCCGGGAAGACTGCTTTCAACTACTTTGGTAGAAACTATTTCATCATTCTCATTAACAATATTTGAAATTATTTTGAATGATTGGTCATCTTGAAAATTATTCTCAATATTCAACTTAACATTCACCGAAGCTGATTCCCGTGAAACATGCGGCGTTGTAATTTTAATATCATCAGCAATCATCAAAGGATTAACCGTTATCAGCCGAACGTCTCTGTAAATTCCACCATACATAATATAGTCCGCTGAGTGAGGTGGAATATTATAATTGTAGGAATTATCAACTTTTACTGTAATAATATTTTGCCTTCCGAACTTTATGAGATCTGTAATATCAAACTTAAAACCAGTGTAACCTCCAATATGATTCCCAATGAATTTATCATTCACCCAAACATCAGCAGTTATTGCAACTCCTTCAAATTCGATAAAAAGTTTTCTGCCTTCTATTTTTTTATCCAGCGGAAATGTTTTTCTATACCAAGAAGGTCCTCTGTAATATTCCGGGACGATATACAATCCATCATTCACATTTCGATTGTCAAAAATATCCACAGCATTGTAACAATGTGGAATTGATATTTTTTGCCAATCTATATCATCAATATTTTTAGGATCGGAATCAGCAATATCACCCTTCTGAAATTTCCAATTCTGATTTAAACAGATTGTATCTCTCTTTCCGGATAGTTTCTGTATATAATAAGGTGCTGATTCTTCAGGTAATTTTTGAATTGTAATAAATTTCTTTTCACCAGCTTTCAATTTGTAATTTATAGTTTTTTCAATTCCCAAAAGAGTTTTGGGAATTTCAATAACAGCATCGGCTCCCTTCTCAGAATAGATGAACAAATTGATATATTTTTCTTTTCCTTTATCACTCTTGAACGCTATATGAAATACATTAGAATTAATTTTGTCTGTTACATCTTTTTGCAGTTTTATTCTACGATGATCAGTTCTTATGTTTTTATTGGTATAAATTCTACCATTAACAAAAAAGAAGGTCAGATTCTTACCCTTAAATTCAAAATTCTTAGTAGCAAACCAGGTCCAGCCTTCTCGAATATTAGGAGATATTTCCATCCCCTCTTTACTACTAGAAATACCTAAAATGTCGATGGGATTAACTATTCCATTAGCGATCTTTCGATTCAATTCTTCATCAGGAGTAATAACTATCTGCGCTTCGATTAAAGAAAAGAAAAATAATTGAATGGCAAACATTAAAATTATTTTATATCTAATTAAATTCAGTCTCATATGATATTTGTCCATTTTTTTTATAAATGCAAATCTATTATTTGCATGCAATCATCATCTAATTAATACCATTTTCTTTGTTTTAACGTAACCGCCACACTTTAAACGATAATAATAAACTCCGCTTGGAAGATTTTTCGCATTAAATTGAAATGAGTAATTACCGGGATTTTGTGTTTTATTTATAAGTGATTCTACTTCCCGACCGAGTATATCATAAACTTTAAGTGTAACCAATTTAGAAGAACCATAATCCTTCTTTACATAAGGAATAGAATATTTTATTACTGTACTAGGGTTAAACGGGTTAGGATAATTTTGGAATAGTTCAAATCCGTTTAACTTACTTCCAATTAATTCAATACTTGTCGGCATTTTCGAAAGAATATAATTTCCCTGCTCAGCCGTAAAGTAAATACTTTTTCCTTCTGGGGAAGATTCTGCCTCGGCAACTGGATTTCCGTCTTGAATAATATTCCATAATCCTGCTTCTAAATTGCATACTAAAACTTTTACTTGACCTAATGATGAAATATTCAAACTCAAATCTCCACCCAGTTCAACGCCGGTTTTACTGAAGCAGACTATTCTTTCTAAAATTTTAACTCCGATTATTTCATCAGTTTCTATCAGCTCTACAGTGGGTCCACTCGTTGTAGTATCGTCCATAACAGTCATAACGTTTAAAAAATTATTATCTATTCTATCCTCACTTGGCGAAACTTCTACACGCCACATACCATTTTCTCTATCATAGTTTGGAAGTTGAGGAGATGGAGGATAATTTTTATTTTCATACTCTACCCAACAATCAAAACCTTCACCTCCAATTTTTTTTATTTCTGAATTTTCGGGTAACAGGGATTGAACTTCTAATTTACCGGAATAATTACCCCGACCATCTGACGGACCGTTTGTATAATGACGGTCTGTTCGTTTGATTGTGATTATTTTTCCGTTTATTGTTGGTTCCTCGATAGAATGTATTTGCCAAGTTTTTTTAAATGCTGCATTTGTTGAAACCAACCAATCATAAACAATTAACGTAGCCGGATATTTTGAATTGAAATTGTTCAAAGCTACCATAGATCTTTTTACCTCGGAAACTTTTGAAACCGGACGATTAGAATAAGCCGGAGTAAGATCTCCGCATATGTAACTATATTCCGGTTCCTTGGAATCCGGACCGAATTCATATCCTGTAATATTAACCTTTCTGAATCGTTCCAATAAATCTTCATAATCAACCGGTTTTGTTTCGTAAGTTCCACTCGGAGGTTGACAGATCTGCCCTCCGTCTCTTGCCGTATATGTTCCGTCTGAGCCGTAGCTAGTATTTTCGTCGGGATCTAAAATAAGCATAACATTATGAGACTGACTTTTTTCATGGTAATTGTTATCATGAGCAGTTTTATTTTGATAAGAGCCAGTTGATATTGCTAATGCGCCTTTGTAATAAATCTGGAAACCACCAAAATGTCCTGGATTAGTATGTCCTTTAAAATCACATCCGCCCATTTCTATTGAGATAACAGCATTGTTACTCTCTTCATTTAACCAATCCCAGCCTGTACGAACAATCATCTCTCCCATCGGATCTGGGAAATATTTTGTTAAAGATAAATCGGTCAGTGGTGAGCCATTGAGGTTTGATGGACGAAAAACGAATTCAAAAACTTTTTCCATATCGTGAGCACCATCATTTGAACTTGCATAGTACGCATACCAATCATTATCACCGATTGTTGTTAAATACGGATTTTCCCAATACATTGCCATCGTTCGGCAAAGAGGTCCTTTCTTCCCGGCGTTTCCTTTTTCATCGTAACGATCACCTCGCTTAAACTGCCTTCCATCGGGACGTGTGCTGTAAATCATACCATAAGGAATATACTGCATATCAGATACATAGACATCGCCGGCACCTAATTTTCTATAGAACCAAGCGTTGTAGCTATCGTTAATAAATCTTCCTATATATGAATCACCTTGCCAATACATATGCATTTTGTAAAGTTTATTCCGCGCCGGTATAAATTTATCCCAGTTGAGTTTCAAGGCAGCATCCCACATTACTTGACTTTCGTCATAAATCGCACAGCCGGCAATTAATTGAGAAAGCTGCAAATTCGATTCGGCAATATGGCCAACAATTACGCTATAGGGAGAATAGTCTGCTGGATAACCTGGAGCCTCAGTTGCTGCCAATCGCTCGAATTCTGTTATGAACATACTTTTTTCATCGGTTGTTAGTAGGGCATAGCACCAATCATAAACACATGCAGCACGATTCATAATATTACTCGATTTGTTTATCGCAACACTTTCACTTGGTTTATTTTTTAGCGCTGTTAAAGCATTTTCAACAGCCCATCTTCCTTTAATTATGTCTGCTTCAATTAAATAGATAAGTGCCGCAGAGAGGAAATGACTTTTAGAGAGATACTCAATATCATTCCATAGATCTTGAAATTCAGGATCATCCTTTTTATTTTGTAAAACCGTAATATCAATCGGAGTAATAAATACTCGCGGATGAACAGCCGGTACAATAGGATAATCACCTGCAAAAAGATTAGTACAGATTAGAGCTAATAGAATTATTTTAACAAAATTATTTTTCAACACCTTCATTCCTATAGATAGAATTATCCATTACTTTAACAAAATCATTTTTAAAGATTGACTAAAATTTCCCGCTTTCATCTCATAAATATAGACTCCATTTGTTGCGACATCGCCACTATCATTTCTTCCGTTCCAAACTACAGAATGAAGACCAGCAGTATATATTTTATCTTGAACTAAGTTTTTAATTATTTGTCCAAGTGTATTATAAATATGGATCGTAACTTTCTTTTCTTCAGGCAAAGAAAATTTAATAACTGTGGAATTATTAAAAGGATTAGGATAATTTTGAATTAAGTTATATTCAGATAATACCTTATCATCATTTATGTCTGTGGGTGTTTTGGGATTAGGTGTATAAACCACCTCTTCAAAAACTGAACCATCTCTAAAAATATGTCGAAGGCGTAAAGTATCATCTCTCACTGTCAATTCCGTGTAACCATATTCTTTTACATATGTTTCAATTAAATATTCATTGCTGTCTTTTTCGGGATAAATATCCCTCAAAGATGCACCACCATTGGCTGTAACTATCTGTACAGTTCCTTTTCCCAGATCAATAGGGGGATGAAGATTCCCATTCAACTCAATTTTTTTTGTTCGAAGGTAGAAATGATCATGCCCGTTAAAAATGATATCACAGCCGTGCTCATATAAAGGGACACCCCATAATTCATGAATTTCATCCTGATACGAATAATTACCAAATGCAAAGATTGGTCGATGGGTGATAACGAACAACCACGTCAGAGGATTATTTTGTATCGCATCCATCATCATTTCATATTGTTCACCGGTTTTAGAGGATTTGTCAGAATCGAGAATTATAAATCTTGCATTATGGTAATCAAAGGTAAAAAATTTACCATCGTTACCGAACTGATTCACCTGTCCCGGTAGATATTTATTCCAATTTACTAAGCCCGCAGTTGTTTCTGTTGCATCATGGTTTCCTGGTGTTGACATAAACATTGGTGGAACAGAATTTTGTCCTGTTGAATCTAGAACGGAAGTAAATGTTGTATACCAATCTGCCCACTCCGAATCATTATCGCCGTGATCTACAACATCACCAACATTAATAATAAACTTAAAATCTGGAGTATTTGCTTTCATTGATTCTAATACTTGTTTGTGCTCTGGCTTATCGTTTCTGGTATCTCCATATATAATACATTTCCAATCCTGCGCTAAATTGATACTAGAGATTAAAACTAATAATAATAGTATTTGATTAATTGATTTATTAAATGCCATTTTTATAGCCTACCTATTTTTATTTCTATTTCGTATTTGTTTTAGTTTGCTTGATAATTCTTCAACAATTATTTTGTTTTCTTTCATATCTACAACATTAACATTCTCGTCTGGATCATTCCAATGATCATATAGCATTTTGCTAATTACTTTCCCTTCGTCATTTACATATTCTGTATAACCGAATCTATTAGTTCTCGCTGTTTCTCCATCTTTGAATCTGCTAAATAGAGTAGTTTTTGTAACTGCTGACTCTTCTTCTAATAGTTTAACTAAACTGACACCTTCTAAATGTTCAGGTTTTGTTAAACTACACAACTCACTAAGCGTAGGAAAAATATCAAGGTACTCCGATAATTGAGTTACAATTTTTCCGGTTTTCATATTTGGAACTCTAATGATCAATGGTGCTCGAAGAGATGTATCATAGTTACAATGCTTGCACCACATTCCATGTTCGCCAAGCTGATAGCCATGATCACCCATTAAAACTACAATTGTGCTTTCATCCAGTTCCAATCTTCTTAGTTCTTCAATTAGATCGCCAATTAGTTTATCAGCATATGTTACGGCTGCATAATATCCGTGAATTAAAATGCGTGCTTTATCATCGGATAACTTCCCTTTTGCTGGGATGTCTGTATAATTCCTTAGTTCACCAAAATTATGAATTGATTCTTTCGGTGCATTCTTTGGAATAAATGGATTTGAAGCCAACTTTATTGAGTCAGGGTTATACATATCCCAATATTTTTTTGGTGCTGTAAATGGAAGATGCGGCTTCCTAATTCCTACAGCTAGGAAAAACGGTTCTTTATTATTCTTAAGCTTTCGTAAATCCTTAATTGATTTATTAATTACTTTTCCATCGTGATAAGCATCGTCTGTCGTATCAACTATTTCGTAGGAAGGTCCATTCTCTCTTTTATTTTTGGAAGCAATTTCAATATTCTCTTTTTTCAAATAGTCCCTTCCAATAACATTTGGCCACCATGGTTCTTCGCTCCATCCATCTTTACTATCATATCTATGATGGAAAACTTTTCCGTTAGATATTGTTGTATATCCATTTGCTTTGAAGTGAGCTGGTAATGTCTCTATTCCTGGAGCATCAACTTCTACTTCTGTGCTGTAATTAGTAAATCGATCTCTCGTTGGTCTTATTCCAGTAAGGAAACTTGCCCGAGAAGCTCCGCACACAGGAACTTGGCAAATTGAATTAGTGAACAAATAACCGTTTGCAGCAAGGTTATCAATATTCGGAGATAATATTTGTTCACTTCCATAACAATTTAATTCCGGGCGTAGATCATCAACAATTATAAATAGAACGTTTGGATTGGACTGCTTTGTGCTACCGCAACTATAAATTATAACAGCAAGAACGAAGAAAAGAGCGATATTTATTTTTTTATATATCAATTATATAAATCCTTTATTCATAAATAATATATCCATCTATGTATTTTGTGTCGAGTGCATTCCCGTTTAAGAAAAGGGAAATTTTTTGATCAAACCTAAGTTTTAATTTCCTTAAACATTGTGTTGTTATATTTATATTACCGTTTAGATATTCCAAATTAATTTTGTCCCCATCTGTTCTAACAATATTTTCATTAGAGATATTTAGATAACTGCCATTTATAATAGCCAGTTTTGTGATTTCATTATCATTGTTTTTTCTAAAATAGATTACTTCAGCATCGGTACTTATGTTTTCAAATTTAAAATCTTCAGCTATATTCTCAACAAATAGATCGCTAAACTTATCTCCTTTAACAGTAAGTAAAAACTGCTCATCATCATTCCCAACAATACTTTTAACCGAAAACTTTGGTTCATTTTTTTCAAAAGGATAAATTATTATTGGAAGAAGAGCTTTGTTATTATTTTCAATCATATTTTGTACTACAGGTATTTCTAGCTTCTTTCTATACTCGCGGGATTGAAAACTCTGCCTAACAGAAACATTAGAATCCTCTGGGAAATACATGAGCATATGTGGAGTAGTAACAACGTTGTTTTCATCAACCTCAACTTTATTAAGCGATTCATGAGTTAAATGCCAGTTTTGTTTGTACGTATGATCCAATTCAGAATTTAATCGATCGATCACAATCCAATACTCTTTACCGGCAAAAAAAATAGAGCGTTTATGTTCAACTCCTTCATAGGATTTTTGCACACCTTGCAGATAATCGTAATTTTCAAAAAAGTAATTCTTAATAACTGGTGCCTTATAATATTTCATTTGATTTTTAGAATCGACTTCTACTGTGTTGTGATAAGCAGTACTTTTGAATGCCTCCCTCTCCTCACCATCATTATAAGTATATCTACCGGGATCGATAAGTAGATCATTACCATAAGCAGTAGCAACAATATTAAAAATATCATAATGTGCATGCCAAGGTTTATTATTCCCAAAGTCGAATAAAAGGTAAAGTTCATCGTTAAACTTTAATTTTTCATCACCCCAGCCACTTCTTAGTATTGCATATCCGCCTTTAGGATAACTTATTGAACGATACTTTGGTGCCAGACCTTTCTTTCCATCAGAAGCAAAATATTCTAATTCGGGAACATTAAAATATTCACCTATTTCTTCGAACAAATCTCTTTCATCCCTCCAATCGGTGTCGCTTACTTGAGGAATAAATCCAGTTGGCTTATACATATCCATCAATGCAATTGCTTTTGGAATTATCAACTCTTCGTATGTTGCGTATTTGACTTGAGGACTCCATGGGTCATCAATTTCATTTTTTTCAATTAGTTTAATAAAATTAAACCATACTTCAAGTTCATGACTATGATATGCCGGAGATGTTTCTACATGCATACCATCTTCGAAGAAACTGTTTTTAAGTTGAGTTCTCATTCTAAAAAACAATTCTTTCATCCAATTATTGTTACGCTTGAACTCCGGGAACAGAACTGTAAATATTGCAAAACCAGAGTTTTCAAAAGTTCCCCAATTTGAGTAACGACGCCAATTATCTGGGTTGTATTGATATTCAGCTTGCTGATACATTGATGTTAATATTAATGCGTTAAATTCTGGAGTAACACTTTCGGCTTTAAGAACTTGGACAAACATCCAATAAGATTCTGTTAAATTCTCCATTCTTCTGCCGGTATCAATTGTTCGCGGATATCCGGGATCATTTAGCTGTGTCCAACTTTTAAATTGCTCCATCCAAGCATTAACATATTTGTCATCGTTGGTTTCCATATAAGCAGCAACATAATTTTCGAACCATTTCATTCGTCCAAAGCTAAATTGCCATTCTTTATCTTTATGAACCTTTGTCCAATCTATGTTTTTTCCAAAATCATATTTAATGGTTTTGATCTCAAAAATATTTTTAGAATTCATATCTGCTTCGTTAATATCAGCGGTAAATTTCTTTTCTCCAATTTCAGATTTTCTGTTATTTCTATTCTGGAAATAGATCAATAGTTTCTTTTGAGCATCATCAAATTCATTTTTTCCAACAGCTTCTTTTACCTCTTCTAAACCCGGGTAATTCAAATCGAGCAGATTAAAAATATCATTTGGTTTCGGTTGGGCAGATATAATTAAGGATAATGAAAGAATCATTATACTTATGTATTTTAATTTATTGTCCAAAATTTGCTCCATTTAATTATTTCTATATATAAAAGGAAAACTGATTATTAACGGGATTCACAATCATGAATTTAAAAAAACTAATTAACCAGTCTCCCAAATTTGAATAGCATCATAATTTATACTATTCTGTTGGAGGTACTTGAAAGCTCATCACTTTCTGATAAAAACTTTTTCATTCAATTGGTAATTTTCATTTATCAACCAATAGTCCCCTGTTGTTTCTCGCATATTTTGAAGCTCTGCTCTTAATTCATTCAAGATGTTTATGTACTTGGGATCATTAACCAAATTAACCGATTCGGATGGATCAACTGCCAAATCGTATAATTCTTCTTTTGGTCTATATAAATAATTATATGTTTTTCTTTCGCCCATATACTCAATATTTCCATCCAAAATTGCCTGCCAAGTTTTTGACACATAAAGATCTGTAGCAAATGGATATGTTAATTCTGGGAATAGGTTCATAATATATTGATATTTTTTATTTATAATTGTTCGCATTGGGTAGAACATTGTTATTTCATGGAACGTATGAGAACCGAAAACCGCTGTGCGTGAAAGGTCATCCTCTTTATCAAGAATATTTAGAAATGATTTTCCCGATAATTTATATTCTGGTTTTGCTGTGTTTGTCCAATCTAAAATTGTTGGAAGTAGATCAACATAACTTATCATTGCATTGTTTACAATACCCAACTCTTTAGCACTGGGCGAATTAACTATCATCGGCAAATGAAGACCGGATTTATAAACCGTTGTTTTAGCGCCCGGAAATGGAATTCCGTTATCACTTATATAAATAATTAATGTCTCTTCAAATCTTCCAGATTTTTTCAAATTTTCAATTATCCATCCAATACTTTTATCCATTCGTGTAATAGCTTCGTACTGGTCAGCCAACTCTTCACGTACCTCTGGAATGTCTGGCAAAAAGCCTGGAACGTATACGTCTTCTGGTTTATATTTAGTTGGTGTAACACCTTCATACTTATAATCATTTGCGAAGCCCGAGAAGTTCTCAACATTTTTCATCTTCGTCATTCCTCTTGCATCACGGTGTGGGTCCGAGTATCCAACAAGTAAAAAGAATGGTTTCTCTTTTTCCTGGTTAAAAAACTCATCAGATTTATCAGCAATTTTTTTTGCATCACGAGCACCCATTATCTCTTTTGGGTATACTCTGTAATCAAATTCCAAATTAGATTTCGATCCAACATGAAGCTTCCCTATTATGCCAGTTCTGTAACCGTTCTTTTTTAATAAACTTGGAATTGTTTCAACATTATCGAGTAGACTAAAATGATGCCAATTATGTAGGTGTCCAAATTGACCATTATTATGCGGGTAAAGACCCGAAAGAATTGCACCACGGCTAGCACTACATGAAGCAACAACCGAATGAGCATTTGTAAATCGAACTCCCTCTTCTGCCATTTTATCAAGCGATGGAGTTTTAATTGTTTCGTTTCCGTAACAACCTAACTGGTCAATTCCATGATCGTCTGAAATGATCAGTAAAACATTTTTCTGTATAGCTGCATTGTTACTCTGCGCAAATTGAATTGTGGAAAGTATAAATGATATAATGACAAACAATATTTTCGAATTCTGTTTTTTCATAAATTTTATTCTTTCCCTTCTAATGTAATTGAAGTAAATTCTTCAAAAGTCTTTATGGTTATTATTAAATAATTGTCATCTGATGTATCAATTTTACTTTCAATATTTTTATCATATTCTATTCTTGGTTCTCCAAGTTTTTTTGCCCATTTAATAATATGGATTCCAGGTGCTCCATTAATGAATAGCAATTTATTCTCTTTGTCTAGCTCAATATTCTCAAGCCATGATGTCGATTCAATGATGGAAATGGCAACATCATTATTGTTAAGTAGAATTGCTTCTTTCGAATCTTCCGGAAAGTAAAAGTCTAATTCGAGCAGTAACGAATAATCAGAGACTCGATAGGAATTATTCAAAACGCCTAATAAATTTTTAGGATCGATTCCAGCTACTGAATAATCATACTTTAAGGCGGAACCACTAAAAGCAATTATTTTACCAGAGGATTTCTCTTTGTTTACATATTCATAAATTTCAGGTGAACTCCCTACTTTGCCAGTAATAACTGGACGAACATTTACTGCATCATTTTCAACACGTTTTATTTTATTCACTAATTTTCCAACACGTAATCTATCTTCTTGTGTCATCCTTGAAATGTTTCCCCAGAAACCTCGTCCTCCTATTAAAGAAGAATTAGCATTGTAATGTTGAGCCTGGTAAATATTATCATTCATCGGGAAGTTAGCATAGGTCTGAAGAACCGGAGGAAGAAATCCACCGAAAAGATTTGTTATCATCCTCATGCTTTTGGCTCGGTAAGTGCTGTAATCTCCATACCATGCGGCTCCGTTGTTCATCCAGAAATAGCGAGCTTCACTTAATATTGCTAAGCCTACACATCTATTTGGTTCAGTAACATCTATCTCAATTACAACATCTGGTTGATACTCTTTCAATTTCTTAATTGCATCTGCAACTTCAAGCGGAAGTTTATACCCTAATATTTTTTCTCTTTCTAAAGCTGAAATATTTTCATCTCCATGGTTGTGCTTGCTAGATGAGCAAATGTAATTATTAACTCCATCCCACTTAAAGTATCTTATTCCTTGATCTATTAATCCTTTGCATTTTTCAATAAAATAATTTTTATAATCACTATCAAAGCAGAAAAAATTCTTTTTCCACTGCCCTACAATTGGGGTTCCATCCGTTTCCCTAATTAGCCAATTGGGGTGAGTTTTGGTTATTACCGCTATTGAATCTGTTGCGTGTGCTGCCATCCATATTCCAGGAACTATTCCCTTTGCTTTACACTTATCAACATAAAACTGTAGCCCATTTGAGAACCGCTCTTCGTTTGGATTCCAATCACCAAATTTATCTTGCCAGCCATCGTCAAGAACAAACAGATCAACTCCTAGCTCAGATGCAATATCGATCTCTTTTCTAATTTTATCTTCTGTTAAGATTCCGCGTATGTCGTTACCACGTTTGCTTTCATCCCTCTGCATTCCCCAAGTGTTATAGTAAAACATTGGTTTGCGAGATGCAGAATTTTCGCAGATATAATTGTTCAAATAATTCCATATTTGTGATTCTGCTCTATCAAATTTATTACCCTTATAA